>JGI20225J20221_1000815_pt1 | contig 42715 bp, 54 predicted proteins | sample BioMet4_FD_20221 | JGI IMG/M metagenome (IMG submission 20221)
AACTCCTATGCAACCGGAATTAACTGGGGCATTTATTCGCCTAATGATTGTCGGGAACTGGAGGAACTCAACCCGAGGGCAGGGGGGATGGTTTACCTGACACCGATGAACCATGACGACAAAGCCGTCTGACAGCAATAAGAGCAAAACAACCGAGGAACAACATGATGCCGATGACTAAACAGCGGCTGGATATTCCGCTGAAGCTAAAGTCTGTCAGTGACAGCGGGGAGTTTGAAGGCTATGGCTCTGTGTTTGGCGTTAAGGACAGTTTACGACGATGTAGTTGTTCCCGGAGCGTTCAGTAAATCACTTCAGTCATGGCGGGAGAAAAACGCACTTCCTGCCATGCTCTGGCAGCCACCAGATGGATGAACCCATCGGGGTGTATACAGAAATGAAAGAGGATGAGGGTCGGATTATACGTCAAGGGGCGATTGCTGATTGATGACGATCCTCTGGCAAAGCGAGCACATGCCCATATGAAGGCCGGTTCTTTAACCGGCCTTTCTATTGGTTACATGCTGAAAGACTGGGAATACGACAGAACGAAAGAGGTTTTTCTCCTGAAGGAGATCGACCTCTGGGAAGTCAGCCCGGTGACGTTTCCATCAAACGATGAGGCGCGTATCAGCGATGTTAAAAGCGCTGTCGCCCGTGGTGAAACCCCATCACAGAAATGTATTGAACGAGTCCTGCGCGATGTTGGGCTCTCACGCACCCAGGCCAAAGCATTCATGGCCGGGGGCTATGGCTCACTATCCCAGCGTGATGCTGGTGATGTGGTGAGCGCACTGGATGCACTGAAAAACATCAAATTTTAATCAGGAGTTTAACTATGGCCGTTGAAATTAAAGACGTAGAGCAGGTCGCGCAGGAATTGCAGGCAAAGTTTGAAGACTTCCGTTCTAAAAATGACAAGCGCATTGAGGCGCTTGAAAGTGAGAAAGGCAAGCTCGCGGGTGAAGTTGAAACCCTCAATGGGAAATTGAGTGCTCTTGATGAGCTTAAAACCTCTCTGGAAGAAGAACTGAAACAGGTTAAACGTCCTGGCGGTGGTACCCAAAGTAAGGTTGCGGGGGAACATAAAACAGCATTCATTACCTTTATGCGTAAGGGGAATGATGATGGACTTCGCGACCTGGAACGTAAAGCGTTGCAGGTAGGTGTTGATGAAGATGGCGGTTTTGCTGTTCCTGAAGAGCTGGATCGCGCCATTATTGATCTTCTTAAAGACGAAGTCGTGATGCGCCAAGAAGCGACAACAATCACAGTCGGGGGCGCAAACTATAAAAAACTGGTTAACCTCGGTGGGTCTGCTTCAGGTTGGGTAGGCGAAACCGATCCCCGTCCTGCAACTGATGCCTCCAAACTCGGTCAGATTGAGCCTTTTATGGGGGAAATCTACGGCAACCCGCAAGCCACTCAAACGATGCTGGATGACGCATTCTTCAATGTTGAAGACTGGATCAACAGCGAACTGGCGATTGAGTTTGCAGAGCAGGAAGAGATCGCCTTCACCAGCGGTAACGGGAACAAGAAACCAAAAGGTTTTCTGGCCTATGCCTCATCACTGGATGATGATAAAACCCGCGCATTCGGCACTCTTCAGCACATTCTCTCAGGCGCTACTGCTGGTTTGACTGCTGATGCGATCATCAAGCTGGTTTACACCCTGCGAAAAGTACATCGTAACGGCGCTAAGTTCATGATGAACAATAGCAGTCTGTTCGCTGCTCGAATCCTGAAAGATTCTGAAGGCAACTATCTGTGGCGTCCTGGTCTTGAGCTTGGTCAGCCTTCGACTCTGGCTGGGTATGGTGTGGCTGAGAACGAACAAATGCCTGACATTGCGGCCGATGCTAAAGCAATTGCATTCGGTAACTTCAAACGCGGTTACACCATTGTTGATCGTATTGGCACACGAATTCTCCGTGACCCATACACCAACAAGCCATTTGTCGGCTTTTACACTACCAAGCGCACTGGTGGGATGCTGGCTGATTCCCAGGCGATTAAATTGCTCAAGATTGGTGCCGGGGCTTAATTCATCACGGGGGCGACAGCCCCCATTTTTACAGGATTAAGTTATGTTCATACTTAAAAAGAATGTGAAGTGGTCCCCTGATGGCTGTCGCGTGGAAGTTGTTGCAGCCGGTTCGTATCAGGATGGTGAGTTACCAGATCGATTTTTAGTTATTGCGGAAGAGTTGGGGGTCATTGATACAGTTGAAGGTGGTGAAAAAAAACCTGATGCTGATCAGCAGCCAGAGCAGCCAGAGCAGCCAGAGCAGCCAGAGCAGCCAGAGCAGCCAGAGCAGCCAGAGCAGCCAGAGCAGCCAGAGCAGCCAGAGCAGCCAGCTCCACAGAAATCAAAAAAATAACCCGCTGTTAGCGGGTTTTTTGTATGGAGCAAAGCATGTTTCCAACTGTTCCAGAACTCAGGCTTCAGTGTCGAATTGATAGCGATGATTCGACTGAAGATCAGATGCTATCCCTTTACCTCAAAGCCTCAGTGAAGCATTCCGAAATCATTGTTAATCGCCGCCTCTATGAGAATGAAGTGCCCGCAGAAGACCCTGATGGTTTGCTGGTAACTGATGATATCAAGTTGGCTTTAATGCTTCTGGTTTCGCATTGGTATGAAAACCGTGAGCCAGTAAATATCGGGAATATCACAACCACATTGCCATTCGGGATTGAGGCAATTCTCAAGCCATACCGGATAAGGCCTGGTACGTAGGAGGGGATATGCAGGCTGGAAGACTACGGCATCTCATTACCATCCAGAACTTCACGACAACGCGGGATTCTTCCGGGCAACCGGTAGAGGAATGGGTGGACGGAGCGAACACCCGAGCTGAAGTTAAAGGCATCAGTGGGCGTGAGCTGGTGGCCGCTGGTGCTGAAACAGCTGAGGCAACAGTACGGGTATGGATGCGGTATCGGCATGATGTTTCGGCAGCCTCCCGAATTAAGGTTACGACAGGGCCATTTAAAGGGAACACCCTGAATGTTGTTGGTCCCCCAATACCGGATGCAAAAGGGGCTCTGCTTGAGGTTCTCTGCAAGCTGGGGGTGGAGAAGTGATTGACATTAATCTCGATTTTTCAGGATTGAATGATATTGCCAGGGATTTAGAACTGCTCAGTAAGGCTGAAAACAACAAAGTTCTGCGTGATGCGACACGTGCCGGGGCAGAAGTGCTCAAGGAAGAAGTGATCGCTCGTGCACCTGAGCGAACAGGGAAGCTTAAGAAAAACGTTGTGGTGGTCACTCAGCGTAGCCGAAAGCGGGGAGAGATTTCCTCAGGGGTTCATATTCGTGGTGTTAATCTTCGAACCGGTAACAGTGACAATACGATGAAGGCCAGTAATGCGCGTAACGCATTCTACTGGCGCTTCGTTGAGCTCGGCACTGCAAATATGCCAGCACATCCCTTTGTTCGTCCCGCTTATGACACCAGGGAAGAAGAAGTTGCCCAGGTGGCTCTGGCCAGAATGAACCAGGCTATTGATGAGGCATTGAGCAAATGACGGAAGACGATATCTACCTACAGCTGGCATCTCTGGCTGGTGGACAGGTTTATCCTTATGTCGCGCCGCTCGGCGAAGACGGCAAACCGTCCATCTCACCGCCCTGGATTATCTTTTCCATCGTTTCTGACGTTTCCACTGATGTGCTGTGCGGACAGGCAGAGAGCAGGGTTTCCGTCCAGGTCGATGTGTATTCCGCAACCATAACAGAATCGCGAGCTCTGAGAGATTTGGCGCTAACTTCGCTTAAGCCGCTAAATCCTACAGAGGTGGTAAAAATACCCGGATACGAGCCAGATTATCGGCTCTATCGTTCCAGCCTGGATTTTAAAGTTACCCCCTGATACATCATTCACTCAATGAACCCGCCAACTGGCGGGTTTTCTTTTTCCAGGAGACAACTATGTCTGCACTTTATGAAAAATCTCAGCTGACGAAAATCCTTATTTCGTCACTACCAACAACCAGAGAGGCAATGGATTCTGCCACCTACCTTGATCTGAGTTGCACCCTCAAAGAAGCTCAGTTTACAGGTGGACAGAAACAGGATATTGACACCACCACACTGTGTTCTACTGAGCAGGAGAACACCAACGGCCTCCCAGCGCCTTCAGAGATTTCTCTGTCTGGTAACTTCTTCCTGAATGCCGCGCAGAACGCATTGCGTGATGCTTATGACAACGACACCACTTACGGCTTCCAGATCATCTTCCCGTCAGGTAATGGTTTTAAGTTCCTGGCCGAAGTTCGCCAGCATACCTGGTCATCTGGTACCAATGGTGTTGTGGCAGCTACATTCTCACTGCGCCTTAAAGGCAAGCCTGTCCCGATTGACTCTGTACTCAAACTGACCACTGATCTTCCTTCCTCACTGTCTGTAGCGGTGGGGGCTGCGATCAGCATGGCTGTAGTAGCTGCCGGTGGTAAGCCTCCGTATGCCTACACCTGGAAGAAGGCAGGTAGCACCGTCAGCGGGCAGACATCCGATACCTTTAATAAAGCCACCGCAGTTTCAGGTGATGCAGGTGATTACACCTGTGTGGTTACGGATTCTTCTTCTCCGGTCAAAACGGTTAACTCAGCTGCCTGCACCCTTACTATCAGTTAATGGAGATGCCGGGTTGTCCCGGCATGGATAAGCGATGTCGCAAACTTTAAAACAATTAGCCATGGCGAAAATGGCTGGCTTTCGCCATAAGACGGTCGTCGTCCCTGAGTGGGAAGGCGTCAAAGTTGTCTTGCGTGAGCCATCCGGTGAAGCCTGGCTTCGCTGGCAGGAAGTGGTGAAAGCAGGCGCGGAAGATGAAAATGTGTCGGTGTCTGAGAAGGCACACCGTAATCTTTGCGCTGATGTTGTTCTGTTCATTGATGTTCTGTGTGATACCGATAAGCAGCCGGTATTCAGCGCTGACGAAGAAGAGCAGGTGCGTGAAATTTACGGACCCATCCATTCACGCCTGCTCAAACAGGCGCTTGACCTGATCAACAACGCGGACGAAGCGCGGGAAAAGTCTCAACCCCCGGCGTAAAGTTTCTGATGTCGCTTGCGCTCCGGATGGGGCGCACGCTCTCAGAGCTTCGGCAGAATATGACGGCAAGCGAGCTTCTGATGTGGATTGAGTACGACAGGCAAAGTCCGGTTGGCGATATTCGTGGTGACATTCAGGCCGCCCAGCTCGTCTCTGCCATCTACGGCTCGCAGGGGGCAAAAGTACCGCTGGACGATGCGATCCTGCGCTGGGGTGGTGATGAGCAATCAGAACCGAAGGACCCGTTTGCTGCTCTTGAGGCGGCTTTAGAGGCTGCAACAAATTAGGGCGGAGAACCGCCCATAATTTAATTAAGCTGTGAGAGTATAAAAATTACGAAACCAACAAGAATTATAGCTCCTATAACTTTACCAATATTTTCTGCCACATTTTCTGTCTGCTGAGCTTGCGCATTCAATTCTGATGTTTTTTCTAAAATGGTACTAGTTATAGCGTTGAACTCTTCAGCAAGGGTATTATAAATAGAGACTTGAGCCTCTTCAGGTTCGTTCTCGAAAAAATCGTTAATGGCATCATTACTCTCAAGTGTTGCTATATGAACATTTTCCCCAATTGAGGATATGTAGTCAAAATAGTCACACTGAGTTTGTGCTAAAGCTCTTATTCTTTTACGAATTGGCTTATACGCAAGTGATCCATCATCCTTTTCCCTGATCTCATAATAATCATCGGGATTACCGGGGACTTCAAAGTTTAAACTCAACATATTTATCTCCAGATGCGCGAGAAAAAACGCCAACCCTCAAAGGTTTTAGTGGGAGTGGCTATTCCATTTTCCTTATTAAGGTACAAGAGATGGCGGCTCTACGCGAATTAATAATTAAAATCTCTGCGAACTCTCAGTCCTTCCAGACTGAGATAGCTCGCGCCTCGCGAATGGGGGCGGATTATTACCGAACCATGCAAAATGGTGGCCGACAGGCTGCTGCCGCAGCGCGTGAAAGTGAAAGGGCGCTGTCAGAGCTTACCAATGGATTTGCGTCAGCAGGAAAAGCTGCAGCAGCTGCTAGCGCAGCGTTTGCAACTGGGAAAATTGTGCAAATTGCTGATGAGTGGAATTCAGTAAACGCTCGTCTTAAACAGGCATCATCTTCAGCAGATGATTTTGCTGCCTCTCAGCGCCAGTTAATGGAAATTAGCCAAAGAACAGGTACTGCGTTTTCAGATAACGCAAACCTTTTTTCACGTGCAGCTGCTTCAATGCGTGAATATGGTTATAGCTCAGATGAAGTTCTGAAGATTACTGAAGCTGTTTCTACTGGCCTCAAACTTTCTGGGGCTAACACTCAGGAAGCGAGTTCTGTTATTACTCAATTCAGCCAGGCCTTGGCGCAGGGCGTTCTTCGCGGTGAAGAATTTAACGCCGTTAACGAAGCAGGTGATCGCGTAATCCGTGCTCTTGCAGCCGGAATGGGCGTCGCGAGAAAAGACCTGAAGAGCATGGCTGACCAGGGACAGCTTACGATTGATAAGGTTGTTCCAGCATTGGTAAGTCAGCTAGATAATCTTCAAAGTGAGTTCAAAAGCTTACCACAAACGGTTTCTGGTTCTTTGCAGAAGGTTACTAACTCATTCATGCAATGGGTTGGAGGTATTGATCAGGCTACCGGCGCAACGGCAGGGTTGTCTGGTGGGCTGGATAGTTTAGCTCAAACTCTGGACGCGTTCACTTCTTCAGCTGTTAGCGGTGCCTTGAACGACGTTGCTGACAATATGTCCACTATCACAACAGTTGCCGGTGCACTTGTTGGCGTTGGGCTGGCAAGGTATCTCAGTGGAGTAGTAACAAGCGCCACGAGCGCAACCGGCGCGCTAATTTCTGCGGCTAAGTCAGAGGTTGCNCTTGCNGTNGCACAGGANAANGCTGCNCNGTCTGCNGTTGCNGCNTCAAGGGCNGANGTTTATNGNGCTCAGCAAGCNGTNCAGANNTCGCGTAGCGCAGATGTTCAGGCTGCNCAGCAAGAGAAAATTGCNGCNGCAGAAGCAAANGTCACNGCAGCNCAGNCCAGNNTGACTACNGCTCTAGCCAGCGGTTCNGCNACAGAGAAAGTNAGGGCCAGAACNGCNCTTGANCGTGCNCAGGCANGNCTGGTNGCAACNAAAAANGCTGATGCNCAGGCTGTTGCAGAAAGGCGTTTGTCCGCGGCAGAGGCCTCCTTAAGCCGGAACCTTGCAAACCGCGTTTCGACTCAGAGCAATCTCAATAGCGTAACATCTGTCGGTACTCGGCTGATGAGTGGTGCACTTGGTCTCATCGGTGGAGTTCCTGGTTTGGTTATGTTGGGTGCAGGAGCCTGGTATGCGATGTATCAGAATCAGGAGCAGGCTCGGCGTTCTGCTCAGGAATATGCCAGTCAAATTGACGAGATACGAGAAAAAACCTCCCGCATGTCTTTGTCTGAAACAGACGATAATAGGGGGAGGACTGTTGGTGCTCTGGTAGAGCAAAATCGTCTGATTGATGAGCAAGCCAAAAAGGTTGGTGAGCTGAAGACCCAGATCGATGATTTGAATGCATCGCGTGGAAAACCGGGCATTACCAGCGAGAACGATGCAAATATACTGAGAGCGATAGCTATTGTTACGGATCAACTCGCTGTTGAAGAGGGAAAATTGAATGACATGCGAGATAAATCTCGCGGCATACAGCAGGCTCTCGAAGAAATTGAGCGGCGTCGTAATGATTTAATACGCGAACAAGCCTGGCGACAGAATGCGGTATATCAGTCGATGATCATGATGAATGGTCAGCATACTGAATTTAACCGTCTGCTGGGTCTGGGAAATCAGCTATTAATGGCCCGGCAAGGGCTGGCTAACGTCCCGCTCAGACTCCCTCAGGCCGACCTCGACAAAAAGCAAACTGATGCCCTCGAAAAGAGTCGCCGTGACCTGGAGTTATCACGTCTTAAAGGAGAGGCTAAAGAGCGTTTACGACTGAGTTATGCCGCCGACGATCTGGGACTAACCAGTGACCCACAATTCCAGACTGGCCGTCAGGAGTTGATTAATAACGGTCTGGCTGAATGGCGAAATAATGAGGCCAATAAGCCTCAGAAAAAAGGGCCAAAGACGGAAGGTGAGAAGACAGAGGATGTCTATAAACGTCTGATCAAACAGCAGAAGGAGCAGATTGCCCTGCAAGGGCAGAATACCGAGCTGGCAAAGGTTAAATATCAGGTTAGCCAGGGCGAACTTTCTACGTTGAGCCAGGCGCAGAAAGCCGAAGTTATGCGAAATGCTGCTCTCATTGATCAGGTAAAACTTCGCGAGCAGCTGCGCAACTACGAAGCCAGCCTTGCTGACAGCAATGCCAGCGCCCGCGCAGCTAATGATGCTCAGCTTATTGGTTACGGGCAAGGAACCCGGTTCCGTGAACGAATGCAGGAACAGTTTAATATCCGCAAGGAATTTGAGCAGAAGAACACCGATCTCCTTCGCCAGCGACAAGCCGATCAAATTAATGAGAACGTTTACCAGCAGGAGTTAGCCCTCAATAAGCGTTACCTTGAAGAGCGCCTGCGCGACCAGGAAGGATATTACGCTGCTTCTGATGCTCAGCGGGATGACTGGATGACGGGCTTGTCTGAAGGCTATGCCAACTGGGTGGATGAAGCGACAGATTACTCTTCCATGGCAGCTGACGGGATGAAGCAGGCGATGGGCGGGGCGGTTACCACCATTACTGACATGCTTAACGGTAACGTAGACAGTTGGAAGGACTGGGGAATAAGTGTTCTCAAAATTGTTGAAAATGTTGCAATCAACATGGCTCTTGCTAATGGTGTTAGCTCGTTAGGCTCATTCTTCAGCTTCGGTGCATCTTCCGCCGCAGCCGCCAGTAGCGGCACCGCTATTCAGAATGCTGGTGCGAACTTCACCTTTAATGCGAAGGGTAATGTTTACGACTCTCCGTCCCTGAGCGCTTACAGCAATGGCGTTTTTCAGACGCCTCAGCTATTTGCGTTTGCCAAAGGAGCGGGTGTATTTGCGGAGGCTGGACCTGAAGCCATTATGCCGCTTACCCGTGCAGCTGATGGTTCGCTGGGCGTTCGTGCTGTTGGCACTCCTCAGGTCTCCGGTGGCGTGCCTTCAGTTAACTTCGGCGATATCAATATTCAGGGTGGATCACCGCAGGCGACCAGTCAGGGAACAGCCGGTGCCGCTGGCAGACAACTGAAAGATGCCATCACTGGCGTTATTAACGAGCAGGCCAGTATGCCTGGCTCACCATTGTGGCGTTTGATTAAGGGAGTTTAACCATGACAGTTGAAACCTTCACCTGGTGTCCGAAGGTTGCCTCTCAGGTTGATACCAGTTTTCGGACCAGAAAGGCGCAGTTTGGAGATGGCTATGCGCAAGTGGCTGGCGATGGTATCAACCCGGTGACGCCGCAATGGAGTGTCAGTTTTACGGGTGATGAAGCGTACATTCAGGCGATCAAAAACTTCCTGAACAGACATGCCGGGTTTAAGTCATTTATCTGGAAACCGCCACTTGAGCTATCAGGACTCTGGCGCGCGGAATCCTTCCAGATATCGACCCTCGGTAATAAGAAATACACCCTCAGTAGCACATTCACACAGGCGTACCATCCATGAGTATTTCATCTGATGTCCAGAAACTGGAACCGGGTGAGCGTGTCCGTCTTATCGAGGTGGACGGGTCAGCTTTCGGCGCCGGTATTCTTCGTTTCCATAACGAGACCATCCCCCATACAGAGGCGGAAATTATCGCCTCGGGTGGCGACGAGTCAAAACTTGAACCGAAATCAGTCTGGTGGCAGGGGCAGGAATATGGCGCGTGGCCATACGAACTTACCGGGATATCTGTCAGCAGTGACGGGCAAAGCTCTCGGCCAGCGCTTACCGTGGCAAACATCAGCGGCACGATTGGTGCGCTTTGCCGGAGATTTCAGGGGATGGCAAAAGCTAAGGTGATCATCCACGACACCTTCGCTCATTACCTTGACGCCAGGAACTTTCCTGATGGTAACCCGACCGCCAATCCCAATGAGGAACGCAAACAGGTTTATTACATCGACCGAAAATCAGGTTCTGATGATGAAACAGTGGAGTTTGAGCTTTCCAGTCCTGCTGATCTTCGCGGGCAGTTAATCCCTACCCGGCAGATTCAGCCCATGTGCACGTGGTGTATGCGTGGTTGGTACAAAACCGGTAACGGCTGCACTTATGCGGGACAAAACGGCTGGTTCGATAAAGACGGTAACAGGGTGGATGATCCTTCACAGGATGTCTGCTCCGGACTGCTGTCAACGGGCTGTAAACCTCGCTTCGGAGAGAATGAACAACTGGATTATGGCGGGTTCCCCGGCGCTTCACTTCTGAGAGGATAATCATGCGCGACAAAACAGTTAGCGCCATTCTGGCGCATGCCGCCGCATCCTTCCCCGAGGAGTGCTGTGGCGTGGTTATTCAGAAGGGGCGGGTGGAGAAATACATCCCCTGCAAAAATAATGCTGAGTCGCCGACTGAGCAATTTGAACTTAATCCTGAGGATTATGCTGCCGCCGAAGAGCAGGGCACTGTGGTGGCGATCGTCCACAGCCATCCCGGCGACGGGGCAACAACTCAGCCGAGCGAACTCGACATGCTGATGTGTGATGCCACGGAACTGCCCTGGATTATTGCATCGTGGCCGGAGGGCGACATTCGCACCGTCATGCCTCGCGGAGACCGCCCCCTCACAGGGCGCCAGTTTGTACTCGGGTATGCAGACTGCTGGTCTCTCATCATGGACTATTTCCGCATCGAGCACGGCATTGAACTGCCCAACTACAGCGTAGATCGCCACTGGTGGGAGCAGGGTGAAAATCTCTATATGGATAACTGGCAGGAATGCGGTTTCCGTGAGTACGACGGCCCCGCTCAGCCCGGTGACATGGTTATCATGCAGGTTCAGTCCACCGTCCCGAACCATGCCGGGATTTTGCTTGATGGCAACATGCTACTGCATCACATGTACGGTCAGCTAAGCCAGCGCATTCCTTACGGCGGCTATTATCGTGACCGTACCATCAAAATTCTGCGCTATAAGGATTTGATGTAATGGAAAGAAAAACCGTCATTAAACTCAGTGGTTCAATGGCTCAGCGATTTGGCAGGACCCACCGCCGCGCGTTAACGTCTGCCAGTGAGGTATTCAGGGCGCTATCTAACACCATTGATGGATTTGATGCCTACCTGCGCGAGACCAGAGCGAAGGGGCTGGACTTTATCATCTTCCGAAACCAAATAAACATAGGAAAGGAAGAGTTTGATCTTCTTGGGCCTGGCGATGAACTTCGCATTATCCCTGTAATACGCGGTAGTAAAAGGGCTGGCCTCTTTCAAATTGTTACTGCCGCTGCTATTGCGGCTTTTACCTGGTGGAACCCAATAGGATGGGCAGCAGGTACACAAATGGCGCTATATGCCGCAGCTGGTTCTATGGCTGTTGGCGGTGTGGTGCAAATGCTTTCCCCTCAGGTTGCTGGTCTGCGGATGCGACAAGACCCAGATAACAAACCTTCCTATGCGTTTGGTGGACCCGTTAATACAACAGCGTCCGGCAACCCCGTTCCTTTGTTGTATGGTCAGCGGGAAATAGGCGGGGCGATTATCTCTGCCGGAATTTATGCGGAAGATCAGCAATAGGCCTCATCAATGAGGCCGGAGAGATGTTATGGATAAAAACCTTTTTTTACAGCGGTACAGCCTGGCCACTGATGATTTCAGTGTTCAGACGTTTTGTGGTTTTCACGAGACTATCAAACATTGTTTCAAGCGAGAGCCAGGCATCTTGGATGCCATTCCCGTAAGCCTGAAAATAAATACAGAATCTGTGCCCGGTCAACTTGTCCCCGTCGGGGGTGATGTAGTCCGTTATGAGGGGGCTGATGCGGAAGGTGCCTTTTCTAAAATCGGACCTTTCTATCTGAAGGTATATCGATAATTTATCGTAAACCCATCTGATTGATTCTTTGTTTGCATTTATTTCTATCTGGCGAATGAAAAATTCGAAGCGGCCTGTTATTCCATGCGTACACCTGAATAAGACTGCTGATGGATCATCCTTAGGTTCCCCTGAGAGCATACAGTCAGTGCTTTCCAGCGCACTTTCTGGACCGTTTATCCATCTAATAAAATCGTAAAAGTTTTGTACCGATATTTGGTCTGCGTGCTCTACAAAGTCTTCTAAATGTGTAGTTATGAGTTCGGGGTGCTCTCGAAAATTATAGTATTTCCCCGCTTTATACTGATGTCCTTCGGTTGCACCCCATGGCTGGGAACGTCTTCCGGATTCAGTTATTTCAAAGGATGACACGACAATCATTTCGCTTTCCTTAACCTATTTGTTCCAGATGAAAGTTTATTTTTAGTAACTACAGCAATGCACCAACATACCCAGGGCTGTAATGAATCAACATCCTGATATTCAAACAGTAGCCACCTTCTGGTGGCTTTTTTTATGGGCGCGATATGACAACGACGATCATCAAAGGGCGCGGTAAAGGTGGCAGCAATAAGACCCGAACGCCTGTTGAGGCACCTGACAGCATTCAGTCCATTGCCAGAGCAAAGGTGCTTATTGCTCTCGGAGAGGGCGAGTTCGCTGGTGGGCTTGATGGTAAAAACATTTTCCTCGGCGACTCATCATCGTACACACCTATTCAGAATGCAGACGGAAGTTACAATTTCAACAATGTTAAATATGAGTTCCGTTCCGGCACTCAGGATCAGGACTACATTCAGGGATTCCCCGGTGTTGAAAACGAACTTCAGGTTTCATATGAACTGAAACAGGCGGTCCCATATGTAAGAGCCGTCTCCAATATCCAACTCTCTGCGCTGCGTATTCGCCTTGGATGGCCGACTCTTTTACTCCAGAAAAACAATGGAGATAAAGTCGGTACCCGCGTTGAATACGCTATCGACCTTTCAGTAGATGGCGGACCCTATGAAACGGTAGTCAACGGAGCTGTGGATGACAAAACCACAACGCTTTATGAGCGCAGCCATCGTGTAAACCTTCCAAAAGCTACGACAGGCTGGCAATTGCGGGTTCGAAGAATCACTCCTGATTCGACAAGCGTAAATGTTGTGGACACTATGCGTGTTGTGGCCGTTACTGAAATTATTGACGCCAAACTACGCTACGTAAACACAGCCCTGCTGTACGTTGAATTTGACGCAAAGCAGTTCCCTAATGGCATTCCTCAGGTTGTATGCAATCCGAAAGGTCGAATCATCCGTGTACCGGACACCTACGATCCTGAAACNCGGACTTACTCTGGTACCTGGGAGGGNGTNTTTAAATGGGCATGGACGGATAACCCTGCCTGGATTTATTACGACATCATCCTGAACGAGCGTTTCGGGCTGGGTCANAGAATTGACGCGACACAGATAGATAAATGGGAGCTTTATCGCATCGCTCAGTATTGCGATCAGCCAGTGCCTGACGGGAAGGGTGGTAGCGGGACGGAGCCTCGTTTTCGTTGTAACGTTTATATCCAGGACCGTAATGACGCCTGGACCGTACTTCGTGATCTGGCAGGTATTTTTCNCGGCATGACGTACTGGGGCGATAACAANATGTATGTTCTCGCCGACATGCCCCGTGATGTGTGGCACATCTACAACCACGCCAGTGTNGTTGAGGGTAAATTTACCTTTGCAGACCCGAGTGAAACNACCAGNAATACTGCNGCACTAGTGAACTGGTCAGACCCGGCNAACCACTNCAAAGACACGCCTGAGCCTGTTTACGATAACGATCTGGCCATGCGCTTTGATTATCGTCAGCTTGAAATGACCGCTATCGGCTGCACCAGACAGTCAGAGGCAAACCGGCGCGGGCGCTGGGCGCTGCTTACTAACGGCATCGGCGAGGTGGTGACCTTCAGCACAGGNATGGACGTGCCCCCTGTCGGAGAGGTGATCGGCGTGGCTGCCAACGAGNTGGCCGGAAGAACCATCGGCGGCAGGGTGAGNGCGGTNAACGGCCGCAACATAACNCTTGATCGCGCTGCTGATGTGAAAGCCGGTAACCGGCTGTTTCTGAACCTGCCATCAGGCACAGCTCAGGCCAGAACCGTTCAGGCCGTTAACGGAAACATCGTAACTGTTACCACATCCTACAGCGAAACGCCNGAGNCTGAATGTAACTGGGGTGTGGATGCCGACGATCTGTTTATAGCGCTTTTCCGTGTTACGGGAACNCGGGACAACAATGACGGCACTTTCGAAGTCACCGGGACGACNTACAACCCTGACATCTATTCTGCCGTTGATACCGGCGCAAGACTGGACGAGCGTCCGATCAGTGTCATTCCACCAGGGGTTCAGGCNCCTCCAGACAATATCGTCGTGGACAGTTACTCCACGGTTAACCAGAACATTGCGATCACCACTATGCGGGTTGCCTGGGATGCCGTTCAGGGTGCAGTTGCNTACGAGGCNGAATGGCGACGAGACAGCGGAAACTGGGTTAGCGTGCCGCGTGCGTCATCACTCGGTTTCGAAGTGCAGGGGATCTACTCTGGTCGCTATCTGGTCCGGGTGAGAGCAGTAAACTCCAGTGATGTTTCATCCGTGTGGGCGTCATCTGCTGAAGTAACTCTGACGGGTAAAGTGGGTAATCCACCTAAACCGGTTGGGTTTACTGCTTCTGAAAACGTTGTGTTTGGTATCGAGTTGAACTGGAGTTTCCCGGCGAACACCGATGACACCCTGAAAACGGAAATTCAGTACAGCCTGACCGGTACCGCCGATGATGCAATCCTCCTTGCTGACGTGCCTTACCCGCAGCGCAAATATCAGCAGATGGGTCTGAAGGCAGGGCAGATATTCTGGTACCGCGCGCAGCTGGTTGACCGGACCGGCAACGAATCAGGGTATACAGATTTTGTGCGCGGGCAGGCCAGCGTGGATGTTTCGGATATCACTGATGCAATTCTGGAGGACATCAAAAGCTCTGAAGTCTTCAAGGACCTGATCGAGGATGCCGTGGCCAGCAGTGACAAAGTGGCTGAACTGACTGATGCGATCAAGGAGAACGCTGATGGTCTGGCAGCTGCGGTAGGCTCGAACAAGCAGACGGCGGAAGCCATTATCGGCAACGCGCTGGCCATTGCTGATGTCGTTGTCCGCCAGACGGCGCAGCAGGGGGCCAACACTGCAACCTTCGAGCAGCTCCGGGAAGTGATTGCCACGGAAACTGAAGCGCGCGTTACTGACGTCACCCGGCTGGAAGCGGAAACGGCAGACAATGCGGCAGGCATTACGGAGGTCAGGCAGGCGCTGTCGGACGAAACGCAGGCCAGGGCCACCGCAGTTGACCAGCTCACTGCCGCCACTCAGGTGATTTCTGACAAAGCGGATGCTGCGGGGCAGGCCAGCTCGCAGAACAGCGCTGATATCACCAGTTTGCAGCAGGTTGTAACGGACACTACTTCGTCTATGGCATCCCGCCTGGATGAGCTGGGAGCCAGAACCGATACGGCAAATGGTGGCATCCAGAACAACGCGATTGCGCTTATCACCAGCACCCTTGCTCAGGTGAATCAGCGAATGACCCAGAGCGTGCAGTACGGTGATAACAAAGCTGGTATTGAGCGTGTTGATAATGTCATGGCTGATGCCAGTAAAGCCGTTGCCGAATCGCTCAAAACGCTGGATTCCAGCGCGGGTGGGAACACGGCGAACGTCACTGACCTTTCTAAAACGCTTGCTGATTTCACCCAGGCCACGGCCACGCAGATCAACTCGCTTAAGGTCACGGTTAACGGGCAGTCAGCGGCAATTGTCCAGAACGCTCAGGTATCGGCAGATATCAATAACAACCTGAATGCGATGTACAGCATCAAGGTTGCTGTTGATTCTAATGGTAACCAGTACGCGGCAGGGATGGGGATCGGTGTTCAGAACACGCCATCGGGAATGCAGACGCAGGTTCTCTTCCTGGCTGACCGCTTCGCGGTGATGACCCAGGCCGGTGGGGACGTAACTCTGCCGTTTGTTATCCAGAACGGACAAACCATCATCCGGGACACCGTAATTGGTGACGGGACGATCGGTAACGCCAAAATCGGCAGCTATATTCAGTCCTCAACGTGGGACGGAACGGGAAATGTTGGCTGGCATATCAATAAGTCTGGGTTTGCGACATTCAATAATGTCACGATCCGGGGAACGGTATACGCCACTAACGGCAGCTTCAAAGGGTCAGTCGAGGCGACCACTTTTGTCGGTGACATTGCAAACGTGGGGATTGGCAGTGACGTCAATATTTCTGGCGGCGGGGTTGCGACACGAACGATCACGTTTACGGATTCCTCAACATCAGCACTCGGTAAATCAGCACTTCTTGAGGCGCTAATTTATCTTTCTGCATCTGCTGCAACAACGGTCAGTATCACCCTCAACATTAACGGGAGCACGCGTGATTTAGGGACAATCAATGTCCCTTCCGGGACTGCCGGGGTCTGGATGACCGTAAGACACGCTGTGAGGAATCTAACAGCATCAACTGTAACCGGAATCATAACGGTAACCGGAACAGGAACGGCCAGTAAGATTATATCAGCCCCGACATTAACCATTACCCGTGGTACCGGCTCTTTTGCCTGACCTTCCTGATATTCAACCAGATTTATAACCCGCTTCGGCGGGTTTTTTATTGCGTGGAGAAAATATGATTTATACCACTGGCACTATTGCCATCAGCGGAAAAACCCTTACAGGTACCGGCACAAACTTCACTGCAGCTGGCTCACTTATTCGTAACGGCTGCACTGTTATCGCACTGACCAGTCCGGCGCAGGTTTTTCAGATTACCGCGATTGGAAGCGCAACCTCTCTTACCGTTACGCCAGCTGCTAACCCTGCTATCCCTGCGGGAACCAAATATGCCATTCTTCTGAGCGACAGCCTGAGCGTCGACGGTCTGGCGCAGGACATCGCTGAAACATTCACTATGTACCAGCGTTACATGAGCGGTTTCGCTGATGTGATGAACGGTACTACAGACGTCACTATCACGATTAACGGTGTGCCCGTCACCGTACCGGGGCAGAAATCGCTGGCGAAGAAAGGGGCTAACAGTGACATTACCAGTCTTGGCGGATTAACAACTGCGCTAAGTATTTCGCAGGGGGGGACAGGTGATAAAACTGCCGCCGGTGCTCGAATAAATCTCGGCTTGGGAAGTGCCGCAACCAAAAATACTGGCACATCATCAGGTGACGTGCCGGTTCTTGGTACCCTGGGGTTAGGGTTTGCCCAAACAGTCGATAACTTCAACCAATATTATGATCGCGCTATTTTTCTTGCGACCAACGCCCCACAGACGTGGTACCCAGGAAGTCAGCAGGGAACAATCATTAATGTGGCTTATCCCTCTAACACACAATTTGTTTCCCGGTGGATGGGTGATACAAGCGGCAGAGCCTTTTTTCAGTCAGTGGTTAACGGCGCGTACAGCAATGCGGCAGAAATTTGCATGATTGGTAAGAGCGTCACTGTAGATGGAAACGGATTTATCAAGAAGGCATCACCCATAGTTAATATTTTCGGGGATGGAAGTGCAGAAACTAACGAAGAATCCGATGGGGTAACCGTCCAGCGCATTGAGAAGGGGGTATATCTCATTGAAGGCTGCATGGGATTGAATTCAGATGCCGCCTGGGGTGGCATAGATGGAGGCTTTGAAATACCCACTGATCGAAATAAGCAGCCTTTAATCTGGCTGGATTTTGAGGTCAATGCTGACGGTTCAGTGTTGGTTAAAACCTATCACCGCACACATTCATCCGCTCCTGTATTTGCACGAAACGAGCTGGATGGGATTAAGGATGGCGATCCGATTGATATCCCGGCAGAGCAATTCGTCAGTGTACGTGTAGAAATGCCAGCTGATAGTATCTGGAATACAAAGCAACTGGCTGCAAAAAATGCTTTAGAAGACTCCATTGCATTATCAGCTGAAAAAAAACAAGGCTCGTGAAGAAGAAGCCGCCGCCCGCTATTACATATGACGGGCGGCGGCTGGTTGCTCAGTGTTCATGCCCGAGCAAACGTGGGGAATATTAACCGAGTAAAATTTAAAGGCCAACCTGGCGAACGGTAGGGAACTCAGATACAAGCCACATATCTGACTCTTCGAACATAACCTCCAGCATGCGGTTCAGTTTTTCCCGATCGCTTTTGCTGGCATCGCTATTCAGGCCGTTCGCCTGCATCGGCTTCACCCTCACTTCGGCATCAGGGAAGATCAGGTGCACTCGTTTCGTCAGCTCTGCCAGGATAATCTCTCTGGCCCCTTCTAGCCCTTCAACATTTCGCTTGTCATAAACCAGCTCAACGAACATAAAGACCTCCGGAAACGACTGTATTTTTAAAGAGAATTTATACTGGCTATTTGTACAGTGTCAACGGTTGGTTATATAGCATTTCAGAAGAGATCCATGGGGCATGGATGGGGCAAAAAAATTGTTTTTGAGACGGTTTGGGGCATGGGTGGGACATTTTTACTCATATGAACTTTGGTGATTTTCATATGAAGGGAATTTTATGTGATTGATAATTCTAAAGAATACACATGCTCTTGGGCGTTCTTTAGTGATTTTTAAAATTGCCGCGTCACGCAGTTAAAATGTCGGGCGTTATTAACTAACTTACTGATTTCAATAATGCTCTGGCGCTGCTATGTATGCTTTGGGGCATCTGTGGGGCAAAATCCGCGAGCCTCTGATTCAGCATTGCGATCTGCTCACTACTGCTGTCTGCCATCCACGCACCGTATACGTTGAAGACCATCTGGGCGCTCGCATGGCCCATCTGACTGGCAATGAAGCTGGGGTTAGCGCCAGCTGACAGTGACCAGCACGCATACGTGTGACGCGACTGATATGCTTTTCTGTGCCTTATCCCTGCTCGCTTCATCGCTGCGTCCCATAAATCACCTATCGAGTCGACTTTGTAGATGATCCCCACCTGCTGACATCTTCTGACCAGTTGAGGGTTGAAAACAAATGTACACTCGTGGCTCTCAGTTCTGCCGTATTCGCGCAGCTGAACATCGATCCGATGCCTTTTTCCAAGCCTGGTCATTTCCGCCTGATTCCTCAGGACGCTGATCGCAGGCTGAATGAGGTGTATCACTCTGTTGGTACTGGCCTCAGTTTTCGGTAGAGTGAATTCACCCAGTTTTGTATAATTACGCCTGATTGTTATTGTTCCAGCTTCAAGATCGATATCCTCCCAGGCCAGGGAGGTCAGCTCCCCATGACGCACCCCTGTGTATACTGCAAGTGACCACAGGTTTTTCGTCTGCTGATGCCGGCATGCATCAATCAGGCGAATAAATTCGTCACGAGTTAGCGGATCTGGCTCTGCCCTGGCTTTTTTAAGAGGCTTGATCCCGTCGAATGGGTTCGCCTCTAAGTAACCGTGATCTGCGGCAAACTGAAACATTCCGGCAATCGTTGTCATGTAATAATTTACGGTGACAACACTTCGTCCCTTTGCCGGGACCTTCCCCTTCATTGGCACCTGGTGACCGGTCAGTAAATCTTTCCTGATATACAGTAATTCCTCTTTAGTCACCGCCGACACCAGCCGATTACCCCCGATCCTTGGTACCATATTCCTTGCGACTGACTCATAACGGTTGAGTGCGTTCGCGCAGATTTCCATCCTCTTCAGATCCAGCCACTTTTCTGCAAGCTCTGAAACTGTAATTTCTTTCTTACCCACCCCAAATGTCTTGAGGTTAGGGGAGTCCGGAAACTGTGCCGCGTACTCAAATGTGCCTGTTCTGATGGCAAAACATACCGATGTCCGCAGTTCTCCGGCGATCTTCCTGTTCTTAGCGGTGTCAGGGACACCGAGGCTCTCCCTGACACGCTTACCTTTGAAATTAAACCAGATGCGCAATGTGCCACCGTGGTTTTCGACGCCTGTTGGATATGTAACTTTATCCATTGATTCCTCCAGACGCCCAAGAGCGATATGAGATTACCTTTTTCATGGCCTCAGATCACCCAGGCTGTTTGTTTTTCATTGAGGCGACCCATGCATCGACCGCTTTACGGTTGTACATGCACTCGCTGGAAGGTTTCGGATTTCCGTCCGGTGAAACGTGCACATATTCCCGCCCAACCAGCCAGCATTCTTTTCTGGCCCGGAGGATGGTTCCGGGCTTGAGCCCGGTAACCGCGATCAGGACACTTTCACAAACCCAGTCATTCGGTACCAAAAGAACAACATCGCTCATACCCACCTCACATCACAATCAGATCACGGCAGTGGAACCACACATTATTCAAATTGACCATTTCATCCATTGGCGGCCTCCTTGCTGAATCCAGCATTGATAACGCTTTTGGCAATTTTGCTGGCGGTGGCGTAGGCCAGCTCTCCATCCTCACCACCAACAGCTTTCATCAGTTCATTCTTGAGAACGCTCTCGTAATCGCGTGGCCAGAATTCCGTGGGCATGTCGAAGGCCATGCAGTAGAAGAAGGTGTCGATCGTTATTTTGGCGGCCTCCTCCTCTGTTCTATCAGGCTGGCGATAACCAGCTTCCCAGATAGCATCGGTCATTGCAGAGGGATCGCCGGCAGCGGATTTAATCAATTGAACAAGCTCGAACAAATTCGACTCACTCACTGCACACCTCCATTTCCCTTTCTACGGACTCACAGCAGCGGCGGAAAATTTCAGCTGATACCTCATTCCTCAGGGCCCTGATGAGCAATTCATCCCGCGATTTTTGACGCTCAATATTTCTCTCTCGCTCCAATTGACGCAATACGGCCAGGCGGGCAGTGATACGTTTCCGTGTGTTCTGCCACTTAACCCGCGCTACATTTGCCCGGTGCCGCCAGCCGTAGTCGTTGTCGATAACGGTTTCAAGCTGCGAATTGATACTGGCAATGACATCTTCAGCCGTGACCAGCGCCTGCAGGTGGTCGTTTATTGTGACCAGTTGGTTAACATCAATGGATTCAGCTTTCATCCAACAATCCTCCAAAGCAGCTTGCATACTCCGATAAAACAGTAGAACCCCGCTGTTAACCCAATCCCCGTAAGGCTGGAGAAGAAAAGAGTAAACATCACCAGCTCAGATACTTTTTTCATTGGCCCGCACCTTTCTTAGTAGCAGTGATGTAACCTTCCCATCCGCCATAACTGTTCACCATATCCCCCAGTCTTGAGAAACAGGCGTTCAACCAGCGAATTCCACGAGGGGTTAGCGTTGGCACCGTGCCCCAGTCGATGAAATCCGAGTTTTTTCGACCCATATAGCGGATGAGATCGAGAATGTTGATGTAATGTGCACGGCGACGCTCCATACTCCATCCCTTATCAGCGAGGTACGAGTCGATGAATCCCTGTAATGCTGTCTGATTAAGCGAAATATCACCGTACTGGTGGCGATATACAGGGCGACGGTGCAGGCTGACCAAATGAAACAAGTAGGCATCACATACACATGTCAGAGCCTGCCGGTGGGCCAGCTCAATAGAGCCAGCCGGATTCCAGATATCATTATTCACTTCAGAAGCCCTCCGGCTTAATGATCTGAAATCGCCCCACTGATGGGTGCTCAAGAATTTGGTATGAATCTGTCGCTTCTTTCGGCCGTGGTGCTCGCTGGTTCCAGATGGCCGCAGCCATATCACGAGCTTGCGGAGCTAGACTCACACTGCAGCAATCGCAACGGACTACAAACATTGGCTCGCCTTCATAAAGCACAGAATCGAAATCTATTTCATCGTTGCCACAAAGTGGGCAAGGAAGCAGTTCCATTATTTGGCCTCCGGTGAATAAATCGCTTTGTCGTGGCTGTACTCGCCATTCCAAGTCTTTTTCATTGGCAGCTCACCTTTCATGTACAGCTGATACAGACGGTGACAGCCTTTCTCCAGCAGTACTGGCGTAAACTTCGTGAAAGCATCCTTGCCGTGCGGGGTGATCTGCGTCTGGTCTTCCGTCAGATATTTGTCGCGGGCATATGAGGCGACGCGCCAGCGCGGATCTTTCTCTGGGTCGCGTTGCTCGTTAAACACCCAGCCACGCTCGGACGCCAACCACATCATTTTGTTGATGTTGACGCCGTTTAGCGCCTTGCTGAATGCTGGGATCGTCATGCCTTTGGTGAAGTGCTTCTCCAGGCTTTCAACAGTGGCGCTGAGGGTCCTGGTTTCGAGTGCAGCGGCTTCGGCGCGTTCTTCGGCTTCAATTACCATCAAGGCAAGTTCTTTTCGGCTAAGTGTCAGCGGTGTTGCCGGCGTTGCAATAGAGGCGCGGCGGGTGAAATAAAACTCAGCCATATCGTCGTAGAATTCCCAGGACTGATCTGTCTCGAGAATTTTGGCGTGGTTAGCTGCACCGCGTTCAGTCCAAAGAGTCAGGGTGCGAGCTTTGCTTGAGATTTGCAGTCCGCTGAAAGAGTTGCGCAAAATTTCAACATCTCCGCCAGAAAGCTTGAAGTAATGTTTACCTTCAACGAACCGGGATTTGTTGCGGTTGAAGTTGTTGGTGATCATCTGCTCGGTTGCGCCATATCCTGCCGCCAGCTGTTCAGTGGTCACAACTCGCTGACCGCGATACTCGATGATCTGCAGGTCACGGGCCGCTACTGGTGCTAATTCTGCTTTCATTGCCATCTTCATTGCTCCTTAATGCAAAACGTGATTGGCTGGCATTGTTTTACCGGTGCGCAGCTTGGCAGCGAGATCTACAAAAATCTCGTCGAGAAACTCTGCGAACCACGAATGACCGACTTCTTTCAGGCGCTGATCGTTGGCGTAGTAGAACTGGTAAACCGCCAGATAGCGTTCCTCAGGCTTGTGCTCGATCAGTGCGCACTCCACATGCTTAATCAGCAGATTTTCAATAAGTTCCCGGGTTAAGCCAAAGGTAAACTCCTCGGTTTTAAACTGGTATTGCCCGTCACGGAGTCCCCAGCGGTTTTCGCAGCTGATGAGATAAAGAAGGGCGACCGTACCGCGCATGGACTGGACGACGGTTTGAGCCCACTCATGCTGCTCTTCTAAAGTAAGGGAGCCCTTGCCATAGCGGTTTTCGTCAAGCATCCAACCAGGAATCGTTACGTCGGATTGCTTCTGGATTTCCTTCAGGCGAGCAACAAGCTGCTTCACGTTATCTTTTTCAAAGTCAGTCATCTGTCTTTCTCCCGGTTATAGGTTTCATGGCTCATCACTTCCCAATTCTTGCTGCCATCGCGGGAGAGTAGCCGCCAGCGGTGATTAACCTTGAGGCTCAAATTACCGGAGCCGTGCATACGGCAGGGGTGAATGCGCCTTGCTCTGAACTGGCTTAAAACGTGTGCTGCTTTGAGGTGAACCCACTCAGGAATTCGTATCGCTGTCAGTGCCATCAGATCCCCCCATTTCATGACCCTCCGTTTTCGGAGCCTCTACTTTTTGTTTTTTTGACGAACTCAACCAGCTCAGAAATGAGCTCGTCGATTAATTCCTTCCCGCAATCCGTAAGGAATTCACCGCTGCCATTAACATCAACAGCGCTGCTGTAAATTCCCTTGATAGCTTTTACGCCTTCGACATTCCCGTACTCACTGATCGCAAGCCTTTCGAATTTTCGTAATAATCCATCGAGAAGAATCTCTGTTAACTCGACCGTGTTAATACCGCCTTTATTGAGCTTAATAACAAGGCAGTTACTGCCTGTTTTACGCTGGTGGCGTAATAACGCTGCCTTTAAAATTCTGCGTCGGTAAGTTTCAATTACGTTGTTTTTCACGGCGTTCAAACTCCGAATCCATCCACATTGAAACCTGAGCCGATAAATCAAGGCAGAGGCCAGACAGAGAAATTATCTGCTCGATATCCATATCAATAATATTGGAGTTAATTAACTCCATTAATTGATAAAGGTTATCTGCTGTATTTTTTGCGGTTTCTAGAGAGCTGTCTTTACTGAGCATATTCAGACCCCGTAAGCTTTGCGCATGAAAAGGTTAGAGATATGGCGGTATTCCTCACCATAGGTCGCGAAGAAAAGCCGTGCTGTTTTGTATGCCGCTTTATCGATTAACATTTACTTACCCATTTAAAAGTTGGTTAACGTGGTTGAGTAAATCGCTGTTGCATTCCCGCTATTTTTTTCATCAGGCCTGCATGTAGTAGTGGGTGAATCTCATCACATGTGGGCTTCCAGTCCTTAGCCTGTTGCATCTTGGCTGTGTGCCAGGCTAAGTGGGCTTCCTGTGTGGTGTTGAAAAGCCCAAGGTGTGAAATCTTTCCGTTTACGTTGATTCGTGCCCGAAACTTAGCGGACTGTTTATGCCAGATAACACCCTGTGGGTATTTCCCTCGTAAACGGGCGCGATCACCTGTAAATAAGTTAAGTGCTGGGGGAACAAATACGCAGTATTCAGGACCATATATCTTGTTACCAGGGTGTAGCAGGTCCTTATCTAGCACATATCCATCGCGATAGTTTTCTTTCCAGAACGCCAGAAAGTTTGAGAATCGCAGCCACTCATCGGCAACAGTACATCCGGCGTAACTGTGCTCTAACTGTTCTGTGTGCGGTTTGTAGCAGCGAGATAACATGCCGCTCCAACGACGGTGAGCGCTGTGGTGGCACATTATTCCGTCGATGATAATAGTGCTGGGGAATTCTACGTCATAATGACCAACACCATACTCCAGGCTTTTTAAATGCCTACGCCGCGAAACTTTTGATTCAAGAAGACTATCTATTTCAGATTGGTTCATTTCAATCTCCTCTGAAATTTGGTTGCACGTATCCCCACCAGGGATGGTGTGATTTAAACTACCTATTAATTAATTTAATTTTATTTCGATGCTTTTCAGTAATTCATGTACCTTAATGGTATTATCGAAAATAAGTGATGCCATCAGGCAATCAGCGTCATCACTGTCTTTTCCTGAAAAATATGATTCGTTATATACGTGAGCCAGTTCCCTGAGTTTTGCAGCGCTGACTGTGGCATAAAAAATATCATCGGCAATATCATCTCTATTCCCGATGGGGGGGTTAACTGTCTTTGCAGTATTTGCTAACTCTTCGATGTATGCGTAAGCTGTTTCACGGGTTTTATCGAAAGAGCGAATGAGGCAGGCTAAGCCGCAATCAGTTTCCTCGTTCATTTCTTCGGTGTTTCTATAAATCATTTCCAGAAGAGTATTGCCTTCGGAAATCTGAGCGACGATATCATGAAGCATGTCTAATGGAGTTTTCATTTATTTATTCTCCGGCCAATCATAACCAAGTTCATGGTTTAGAACAGAAAGATTATCCCTTAACTGATTGATACAAATTTTAATGAGTGCCGCTGGTTTATATGCAACATCTGGATCTGATTCTGCGTACTCAAGCGCATTGATTACACGATCAATATCCATCGCAATTTTGTGGACAGTTCCGTTCTCGGAAAGCATTTGCTCTACATTCATTTCATAGGCTCCGTTGTCTGCTGATGAAGTGAATTTAGCAAAATGGTAAAAGCCATGCAAATGATAAATGCTAAATTATTTACTTTTTCTTTTATGTATTTGATAAATAATATAATTATTTATTATTATTCTTCGGTGGGCATAAAAAAACCGACCATCAGGTCGGTTGGAGGGGGATAAAGATGGGGTTTACAGGGCGGGCATTTCATCATTGTCAACATAACGCGTATGCTTAACAATAGCTGAAACAAAATGCATTTTCTCGATGCTATCAGGACTTAAGGTGATGGGCCTGTGATCACTGTTTACACTTGAGAATTGATAATCGCCATCGCGAGTTTTACTCATGATTTTTATCATGTTATGCCCATCTTTTGTTCGCACAAAAACCTCATCACCTGTATGAACTTGGGTGTTTGGCTCTATGACGACATATTCTCCAGACTGTATGCGTGGCCACATGCTGTCTCCCTTCACTTTCAGCCCATAGGCATCCCTATCCGCGCTGTATATTTGTAGCCATCCAGCATGGATCTCTAGCATATCGATCATTCCGTCAATCCCAAGAATCGCTTCCCCTACAACTGGTACAGCTCCCGGACGGACTGATCCGACATACTCCAACTCGCTTTTAATACTGCCAGGAGCATTGTGTGGACTATCCAGCCACCCAAACGGACGATCCAAGGCCTGTTCAATCTTTCTGGCCATTTTGTCCCCTATGTTTCGATGGCTATTGCCCCCAAGCAACTGGCTCAACTGGGCAGGGCTTATCCCGCACAATTCTGCGAAAGCTGCTTTTGTCGTATGTCTGTCGCGCTTCAGGAACTCAACAATGAGCTGCTCAAGGTTTGATTTGCGTATGCTTTTTATGTCCATGTCAAAATAATCTCATTATTTAGCAATGTGGTAAATACACAAACTGCTAAATGATTATTGCATTTAATTTAGCAAAAAGCTAAAGTTGATTCATTGCAACAGGAGACCGTAATGAACAACCAATTACTTGCTTGGCGTAAGTGCTCAACAAAAGAGCAGTGGGCAGATCTTGCTAAAAAATCAGGCACATCTCCGGGATACCTGAATCTCATTGCTTATGGTCATCGCAATGCTTCCCCCAGACTGGCATTGGCGATCGAGAGCGCATCAAAGTCATTCGTGAATAAGCCAGTTATTACAAAAGAACAGTTGGTTTTCAAGAGCGGTTCTGAGGTGTGACATGTCGCACTCAATCACTACCGAAAACCAAATTGAGCCATTGGATATCGATTATCGCGATCCGCGCGGTGTGATTGTGCATGTCACCGGCTGGAATCGGGATAAGCAGCAGGTGTACTTCACCAGACAGAATTATCCGCATGAATGCATGCAGCCAGTCTGGAAGTTTCAAAATTATTTCAGGAGGGTTGGGGAGTGAGCAATTTCTTACAGCTCGTTGATCGTCCAATAGCCTTTCAACGGTCCTTCGTTCGCCTTGGCGTGGGTATTACAGGTGCATTGCTATTGTCACAGATTGTCTATTGGCAGAACCGCATGGAAGGGAATTGGTTCTACAAAACCCAGGCAGATCTCGAAGAAGAGACTGGATTAACGCGTTACGAACAAGAGGGAGCGCGTAAAAAGCTGGTTTCCTGTGGCGTTCTGGAAGAAGCGAAGCGCGGCATCCCTGCGAAATTATATTTCAGAGTAAATCAGGAGCGTTTGGAAGAACTTCTAGTCGGTGAAAACCAGCATGCAGGCATGGGGAAAACCAACAAACAAGGATGCGGAATTTCCGCAAACAGTGATGCGGAAAACCAGCATGCAGGCATGGGGAAAACCAACGAGCAGTCATGTGGAAATTCCGCATCCATTCATACAGTAGATTACCAGGAGACTACACAGAAGATTAATACAGAGAATAAATCTCTTGGTGCATCGGCTGAAGCCGACACACCGAAAGTGAAATCTTCAACTGATTATTCTCCTGCATTCGAAGAAGCCTGGCAGGCATACCCAAAACGTAGCGGCGGAAATAACAAGCTAAGCGCATTCAAAGCCTGGAACGCACGTATTAAACAGGGCGTAAAACCAGGGACGATGCTGGAAGGGGTTAAGCGCTATGCAGCTTTCATGGCCTCTGAGGGAAAGATCGGTACTTCGTTCGTCAAGCAGGCGGCGACCTTCTTCGGACCGGATAAGCATTTCGATGAAGCGTGGTTGGTAGAGACCACGGCAAACAAAGCCCCTACGCGACAAGACCAGTCTCGCTACGAGTGGTACGCAAAGTCTGATGACGGCTCTGCCGAGGTGTTTATCAATCAGTCAGCGATCGATCGCATGAACCGTGGCGGGTATCGCCCATGAAAATATTCCTCAAGCGTGTGCTGGTGGCCGGATATAACCACGGCGTTCTGTGCGAGGGATTTGTGAAATGGTTGTTTGTTAAATTCGATTTACGGAGTGTCTGATGACCCCTGCTGAACTCTCAGAAAAACTATGGGATAACGCCGAGCGCGTCGCTAAATTTCTCCTTCCGAAAGGACATCTGGAGGGGAAAGAGTGGTGTGCTGGCAATACGAACGGTGACTCAGGCAAAAGCCTCAAGGTCAATATCGGCGGTAAAAAATCATGGGCTGACTTTGCCAGCGGTGACAGCGGCGACCTGCTTGATCTCTGGGTTCTGGTGCGTAACTGTCAGTTGCATAACGCCATGCGAGAAGCGAAAGAGTTTCTTGGCCTGAAAGACGACGACCACCACTTTGAAGCGAAGAAAAAAACGTTCTCTCGTCCGACGAAGAAGGGCGTTAAATCGGCCAGTAAATGCTACGACTATCTCGCTTCGCGTGGCATTACCCGTGAAACAGCCGATCGTTTTAAAGTGACAGACGCGGTGGTCTGGTACCACGATGAAAACCGCGAGGTGCCTGCCGTGGCATTCCCGTACATTCGGAACGGTGAACTACTGCAGGTAAAACGTATTGGTACCGAAAGGCCAAACGGCAAAAAGCTGATCATGGCTGAAGCTGATTGTGAACCATGTCTGTTTGGCTGGCAGGCGCTGGATAAAAACACCCGTCTGGTGGTGCTGTGCGAGGGTGAGATTGACTGCATGACCTTCACGCAGCTCGGCTATGATGCCCTGTCTGTTCCCTTTGGCGGCGGTAAGGGTGCCAAACAGCAGTGGATTGAATACGAGTATCACAACCTCGATCGCTTCCAGGAAATCTGGCTGTGCCTGGACAACGACGATGTAGGCCGTGAAGCTGCAAAAGAAATCGCCAGACGTCTTGGTGAGCATCGTTGCCGCATGGTTGAACTTCCGCACAAAGATATCAACGATTGCCTGATGAACGGCATGGACAGCGAATCCATTCTGGAATACATGGAGCGCGCAAAATTCTTCGATCCCGACGAGCTTTGCTCAGCAGGGGATTTGCTTCAGGAAACAATCGAGGCATTCGAACATCGGGATACTGGCCTGTTTACAAGCCCATGGGCTTCGCTGAACAACAACTTTAAGTTCCGTGCCGGTGAGCTGACCCTGGTCAATGGCGTAAATGGGCATGGCAAAACAGAACTCGTTGGACATATTGCGATTGATGCGATGAGTCAGGGCGTCAGGACCTGTATTGCTTCTCTGGAACTTAAACCAGGCAAAATGCTTGCCCGACTCACGCGGCAAACCATCTGCACTTCCTCACCGAAACGTGAAGAAATCATTATGACCAATGAATGGTTTTCTGACCGCCTTTGGGTATTCAAACTTACCGGAACGGCCAAAGCAGACCGGCTTCTTGAGATTTTTGCCTATGCCCGGCGTCGCTATGGCATTGAGCTGTTCGTCATAGATAACCTGGCTAAATGTGGGTTAGACGAAGAAGACTACACAGGTCAGAAGGACTTCATCGATACGCTGTGCGACTTCAAGAACGAGCATAACTGTCACGTCCTGCTGGTTACCCACGCCAGAAAAACAAACGACTCCGCTCCAACCGGAAAGATGGACGTAAAAGGCACCGGTGCGTTGACTGACATGCCTGACAACGTTATGGCCGTCTGGCGCAACATTCCCCGTGAGCTGGCGCAGAGAAAAGCGGATCGCATGGGTTATGAGAGCCTCGACAAAGACGAACAGGCCGCAATCAATCTTCCCGCCTCAATGATTCGTTTGTTGAAGCAACGAGAAGGGGAAGGGTGGATCGGTGACATCGGAGCTAATTTCGACTCTCGCTCTCACCAGTTCCTGGAAGGCGAGAAAAAACCATTTAACTACCTGGTCGGTAAGCCGCAAAGCGAGCTTGATCTTGAGTGGGAAGCCAGCAACGTAACGAGGGTTTGAGATATGGAACTTGAAGCATCACTAAAACACTTTAGCCCTCAGGGTATGCACATCAGCGACGACGTGAAAGGAACCTCTCCGGATCGTATCACCGGCACCGATGTTATGGCGGCCATTGGTACCACCAGCAGCCGAGCGCGGTTTGGTCTGGCAGCCTTCTTTGGGAAGACCGGGATCAGCAAAAGTGATGAGCAACTGGCTGTACAGACTCTGGCGCGTCACGCAATGGAATCAGCGCCACGGAATGTACGTAAAGCAGCAGCCGGAGAGTTTGGCTGGTGCATGCTGGTGCTCGCACAATTCGCCTTTGCCGAATACTCCCGTTCAGCGGAAACCAGCGTGACGTGTCACAGCTGCAGTGGTACCGGGCGGACAACAAAAGAGCAGGTCACCCGTAAGGTTTCGTACCCATGGGGTAAAGCGCCATACTGGGCCAGCCGATCCCGTGCCGTTCGTCCGTCTGACTGGGAGCAGTGGACAGATGTAACAGAGATTGTACCGGCAGTCTGTGATGCTTGCGAAGGCAAGGGAACAATCAGCGCCCGCTGTCGGTGTGGGGGTAAAGGAGAAGTTCTCGACCGAAAAGCCACAAGCGAGCTCGGCGCGCCGGTGTTTAAAACCTGCGAGCGCTGCAGCGGAAATGGATTTTCTGCGGTGCCGTCTACCGCAGCCTATAAAGTAATACTGAAGCGCGTTCCGGATCTGCACGTCAGAACATGGACTCGCAACTGGAAACCTTTTCTTGAGGCACTGGTAAGCATTTGTCAGCAGGAGGAGGGAAACGCCGCAAGAGAATTTCAAGCTGCAACCAGTTTAGGCGAAGAAGGTGACGAAATTTAGCATTATTACGACATAAGGCTTGATTTTGTCCGAAGTTGTCGTGTATGCTTCTAATCATGCGGAGTAACGCCTGAAAGATTTCAACAAAAAGCCCCTTGCGGGGCTTTTTTTATGGCAGCGAGTTAACGAAAGAACTGAAAAGGGCCTTATCTTTATTGCTAATTGATTTTTTCAAATGTAGTTGATGATTTAAAGGCTTAAAGTTTTCCTTTGTGAGATATATACATGCTTTCTCAAAACGATCCTGAAGGAACTGAAATCTTTCATTCAGCCTGAAAACTTTTAATCCTAATGACATGACCTTCTTCTCCGGAATATCGTCAGGATTGCAATTATTGAGTTCTTCCAGCACAAGGCGAATGTCTCTTTCGAAGATTAGCGCTATGTTATAATCGTTGAGGAGGCATTCAGGATTACGAACAACGCCGATTACTTCGTCGATGAATTGTGGTTTTACATTATCCTCAGCGTTTTCATCTTCGTTATCAGAAGGTTTTTGAGACATAACATTCGACAACTGCATTTCTTCCTTGGTTTTCCTTCTGGGAAGTAAAACTTTTCCATCACCTAAAGCAGCCATACGTTTCAAAGCTTGACTCCCGGCTCGGCCAACTACTTTAGAATCTCTTAAATCTAAAATTTTATGTGCGACCCATTCTAATGATGGTTCACTGGCTTCGATTTTTGCTTTTGCTTGGTAATGGAGAAAAATATTTTTCTTGGCTTCCTTGAGGGTTGTTAGATATCTGTGGAAATTTGCCTTTTTTTCGAGGTCAGTGGCTAGGTTTTCAAATGCTATACCGAAGACTTTTGTACCGCAAACGTGACCCAGGTTCGTCTCCAGACCATCCTCAGTAAGAACAAGAAACCCTTTTTTATGGCCTGTTCGACAGCTCGACTTGCCACACGGGATTTCTTCCGGGAGGTCATCATAATAACCAAAAACATCGGATAATTGTTGATCGGTCAGTTCCAGCCTGGAATGATAGCTTTCCCGAGCTTGAATTTCTGTCCAGTCATTAATGCGATCAAAGCTATTGCCGTTTTTAATAAAAATCATATCTTCCCTTGCTGTGGTTAGATTGAAAGCACTGCCGCTTGATATTTAACCACTTTCCTGATTGTTTTTCATCATAAAACCATATGATTGCAAGGGTAGTTTTACTTATGTATCATCTCGCTCCCGGCCCTTTAGCTCAGTTGGTTAGAGCGTGCGACTCATAATCGCCCGGTCGCTGGTTCAAGTCCAGCAAGGGCCACCAGACCGCCACTAGCTCATCGGGAAGAGCGGCAACCCAGGTGTTGTGGTACGGGGTTCGAGGCTCCGGTGGCGGACCACTGCCGACTTAGCTCAGTAGGTAGAGCAACTGACTTGTAATCAGTAGGTCACCAGTTCGATTCCGGTAGTCGGCACCATATGCGGGCATCGTATAATGGCTATTACCTCAGCCTTCCAAGCTGATGATGCGGGTTCGATTCCCGCTGCCCGCTCCAGTTTAAGCTTTTCGGTCTGCGATGATGGGGTCCCCGGAGTGACTGAAAAGCGACCTAGTTTTGAATGGGCGCTGCTTTTTGCAAAATTGCTGTGTGAAAATACTGACCTTTGGGTTCAGCGCTCATCCAAAAGCATCTCGTTAAAATCCAGTTAACCTCGGGTGGTTTGTTGGGTGAGGTGCCTCAAATTCAAATAGCCTCGCTTCGGCGAGGTTTTTTCATTTGTAAGACAACCATCAGGAAGCAATGGCTAATCTCATTGACTGCAGGAATAAGTTCGGCGTAATTTATTTCTGTGGTGAATCCTTTCTAAGCGAAAGGGCGTTCCAGTCAACTGCTATCTGCAGGTATGCGCGCGACTTTACTGGCTGGAGTAGAGTCACCGGGAGGCACCCGGCACCATGACAACAACAATACAGTTTCAAATTCCTTGAGAGCCTGCCGTAAAAAGCAGGCCTTTTTTTATGAATTTGCAAACTGCTGCTACGCTTTGAGTTGTGGGAAGTAACTGAATGCCCGGTGGTTCTCCTGGACCGATAGTGAATCAGCCGATACAGCTTCACTCCTGAGCATAGGTCTTACTCACACCTACCTCACAAATAGTCAAACTCATTAGCCCGCCTTTAAAAGCGGGCTTTTTTTATTTCTCCACACAGCACCCGCACACAGCGAGGTGAGAGACCATGAAAATGCATAACGATCCCCACTCCTGGACGGAGTTTATCGAACTGCTCCACAGCTGGTGGCGCGGTGAAACGCCGATGGGTGCCGTATTGCTATCGGTAGTCATGGCTGCCATGAGGATTTCCTACGGCGGTGGTGGCTGGAAGAAAATGATTCTGGAAGGCTCTATTTGTGGAGCGCTAACTCTTACAGCTGTATCAGCTCTTGATTACTTTAACCTTCCGCAGTCTCTGTCGATTGCTATCGGCGGCGCTCTGGGCTTTGTTGGTGTTGAACAGGTTAAAGCTGTAGCTGGCAGGGTGTTTAGTTCTCGATTCGGAGGTGGCGATGCAAACCAGTGATAAAGGCATTGCCCTGATCAAAGAGTTCGAAGGCTGCAAACTCACCGCCTACCAGGACAGCGTAGGCGTCTGGACGATCGGCTATGGCTGGACTCAGCCTGTAGATGGGAAACCAATCCGCGCCGGAATGACCATTAAGCAGGAGACGGCAGAACGCCTGCTGAAGACCGGACTGGTAAGTTATGAAAGCGACGTGTCTCGCCTGGTTAAAGTCGGTATGACTCAGGGGCAATTCGATGCCCTGGTGTCGTTCACGTATAACCTTGGCGCTCGCTCATTGTCGACCTCAACACTGCTGCGCAAGCTCAACGCCGGTGATTACACTGGCGCTGCCGCTGAGTTCATGAGCTGGAATAAAGCTGGTGGCAAAGTCCTGAATGGGCTTACCCGTCGCCGGGAGGCAGAGCGGGCTCTGTTCTTGTCGTGATTAGCGCACTGGTAAGGCGTTACTGGTTGCATCTGCTGGTGGTGATGCTGATCGGTGTGCTGGCGTTCTTCGTTAACCGATACCGAGACAACGCCATCACATACAAAGACCAGCGCGATAAGGCTGTTGTTCGCGCCAATACATCCGAAGCCATCACCAATAACGTTATCACCGCGATGAACCTCATCCGTGACATCTCAAAGGCTACCCAGAATGCTAAGAACGAACTGGCCCAGAAAGGCGAAACGCGCATTGTCTACATCAGGCAGGCGCTTGAAGGCGACCCGTGCGCTAACCAGCTTGTTCCTGCTGCCGCTGCTGACAGCCTGCGGGAATACGCAGACAGTTTACGTCCCGGCTCCGGTAGTACCAATAAGCCCTGACCTGACCGCAGAGACGCCGATCCCCGGAATGGCGGTTCCGTTCACATGGCAGGCAAGTCTGGAGTTAAACGCTCAGCTCTACACTGCGCTTGGGCAGTGCAATCTGGATAAGGCGGCAATCAGGAAAATCGAATCATCACGAGCCTCGCAATAGCGGGGCTTTTTTATAATCAGAAGCAGGAGAAGAAGCATGTTAACAGTAAAGGTAATGTCACCAGGTGGTGGTGAAGAGATTCATTGTGGTTTGAGTGTGGGTTTTAACCCCAGGCAGCAGAGTATCGCAGTATCTGGTATGGACCAGAATATCTTCCTTAAAGAGGGAGAGGTTGCCTACGTGATGAACCAGAACGGAAAGACAGTTTCTCGTTATGAGCATGTGGTTCGTCAGTAATCATTACAAAGCTCATCTGCTGGTGGGCTTGATAATGGTCATAAACTTTATCAGTTGAATCAATCAACTGATTATCTTGCGCAATTGGATCTCTTCCTGCTCGTTGAGCCTGGCATACTCGCTGATTTGTTTAATGAGTGACTCTTTGTTATTAGACATCATGGATGAAACGTAGCAACCAGTTCTCCATTCGAAAACGCTTACAAAAAACAAGGGTGTTGTTTTTGAGTACTGATAATGTATTGAGAGGTCATTGCAAATTCTTTTCTTTTCCATGGGGTAAGTTTCTACTTAATGCAAATTATCGGCATTTATAATGCTTCATTGGGTTGAGATACATGAATACTTCACTTTGAGTAAAGTGATACTTAATTACCGCTAAAATTAGTAGGATTAATCTTAGGTTATTGTTGTTTTTGGCACAATATGAATAATAAATTCGACTAAACACAACGATAACAAACGATGAAAATTCAATCTATTGCAATCGCTTTGCTGGTGGCGATATCGTCACCTTCATACTCAGCATTTCAGGAAAGGGAATACAATACCTGGTATCAGAAAGATGCAGTGCTTTACGACATTACGCAGACCTCAGAGGGATTGCCCGTCATGATAAGCATCTCGCAACCAGGGCGGGGATCAGCCAATATGCTCGTATCCTATATGTCCGATGGTAGTTGTGGGGATAAGAAGGATTTTCTTAATGTGAACGGGAAGGATGTTCCTGCAACTTACAGCTGTGCATCAGTCGGGGTAAACAGGATTGAGCACTTTGCAATTAATGATGCCGAAAAGGTCAATGAGATGGTTAACCACCTCAAGTCTGATTTCACTTTGTTGCTTCAGAACGATATTAAGGTCTGGGCTGCAAACATAAAGACGCCGAAGTACGGCATAGCGCCAAGATTTTAAATCGCCAGATATAACCGCCTGAGGGCGGTTTTTTGTTGCCACTAAAGATGGTTATCCCCTGTAAGGGATAAAGTACTGAATATCCCTTGCATGGGATAAACATGCCTCGCATTCCGCGGGGCTTTTTTTATGCGCATCGCACGCGCACATCGAAGAAAGTCTTTCAGCTGTGAGCCTGGGCAAACCGTTAACTTTCGGCGGCTTTGCCGTGCGACAGGCTCACGTCTAAAAGGAAATTGAATATGTCTGAATATGCAAACATTCCTCAGGTAACTACCTTGCCAAAACCTTTTGGTGTAGCCGTCAAATGGAAATGGCCGGATGGTAGTCACTGGTTTTCTGGTCTGGAACTGCAATGCCTGTTTGAAGATGGGCGTTTTGAGAAAGAGAGAATTTGCTGGCCGGTTACTGAGAAGCTCATCTCCGGCCTAAAGGCATCTGAGCGCGTGCAGGTGCGCCTGCGTCCAGTTGCAGCAGATGGTTCAGCACGGGACTGGCGAACCGGCGACTGGATTGAAGGAATATCGTCTGTCAATACCGATGAAATCCTTCAGGCGTTGCAAGAGGATATCCGCAGCAGCAAAACGTTTGAGCTATTGAATGGAGGGCGCTTTATTAAAGATGCGCATATCGGCGATGGCTTAGTCTCTGCCAACTTTAGCGTGAAGATGGACCTGAACCAGTGCGGAAAACAGCACCCTGCGGGCATGTCCATCGGCGTTGAAGGTGCCCAGCGTCAGGTGGTGTTTGAGGCTGATCGCTTTAAGGTGCATGAAGCCGCTCAATCAGCCATCGAGAATGCTGTGGTTTTAAGTATGAAGATGAAAACTGCGCTCAGCGATGAAATGAAACAGGCCGTCATCGATGCAGTACGTGAAAGCGATCTGTTCACATCCCTTCAGACTGCGATAGCTGCTCAGGCAGCATCAACCGTTGCTCTGCAACAGGCTGTGAATGATGTAGTTGGCGATGCTATTCGCAACGCACTGAAGCCCGGTGGAATGATTTGGACGAGCTTTCAATCATGCCGGCATTAATCCCACGAGCGTGCCGTAAGCGTGGCTGCCCTGGCACAACCACTGATCGCTCAGGATACTGCGAGAAGCACCGCAATGAAGGCTGGCAACAACACCAGCAGGGCAAGAGCCGCCATGAACGTGGGTATGGCAGCAAGTGGGACATCATCCGTGCACGAGTGCTGACGCGTGATAAACATATTTGCCAGAACTGCCTGCGCGGTGGGCGTGTAGTACCTGCAAAGACAGTTGACCACATCAAGGCAAAGGCACACGGCGGTACTGATGATGACTCAAACCTCGAAAGTCTTTGCTGGCCCTGCCACCGCACCAAAACAGGGCGAGAACGTATCAAATGATACTGATTACCATTACAGCGAAATTATTGCAAATGCAACTATATGCACTCAAATGATATCAATTATCATTCAGACAGGGGGGGATCAAATCTCTGTAGCCTGCTGCCCAAAGGACCGCCGCCTCAGTCGTTTTTTTATACCCGCGAAAAATGAAATTTAACCAGGAGTGTCGCTTATGGCTGGAACGGCGGGGCGTTCCGGGCGTCGACCCAAGCCAACGGCGCGCAAGGAGCTGGCTGGCAACCCCGGAAAGCGAGCCCTGAATAAAGACGAACCGGTGTTTACCCCGATTAAGGGTGTGGCACCACCGGAGTGGTTTGAAGAGGATGATCTCCCTCTCGCAGCGATCATGTGGGAGCTGACAACAAAAGAGCTATGTGGTCAGGGGCTGCTCTGTNTTACAGACCTTGCTGTACTTGAACGCTGGTGTGTCGCTTACGAATTCTGGCGCAGGGCCGTTAAGAATATTGCCTCTGATGGACTTTCTATCTTCGGCGCTATGGGCGGGAAAATTAAAAACCCTGAACTGACAGCCAAGAAAGAACAGGAATCTGAAATGAGCTCTACCGGTTCAATGCTTGGTCTTGATCCAAGCAGTCGTCAACGCCTGATCGGGCTCGCTGGACAGAAGAAAACCTCTAACCCCTTCCTGAAGATGATTAACTCATGAGCCGGAAATCGTACCCAAACGTTAACGCCGCGAACCAGTACGCCCGAAACGTTGTGCGGGGGAAAATTCCGGCGTGTCAGTATGTCATTCATGCCTGTCAGCGCCATATTGACGATATGGCCAGGGAAAAAAGCCGAAAATTCAGATACCGCTTTGACAAGGATATGGCGGAGAAAGCCGCGAAGTTTATTCAACTCTTGCCTCATACAAAAGGCGAATGGGCATTCAAACGGATGCCGATCACCCTGGAGCCGTGGCAATTGTTCATAGTGTGTTGTGCATTTGGTTGGGTACAGAAAGGAACGAAGCTCCGCCGGTTCCGCGAGGTCTACACTGAGATTCCGCGTAAGAACGGTAAATCCGCAATTTCAGCTGGCGTGGCGTTGTTCTGCTTCACCTGTGATAACGAATTTGGGGCCGAGGTATATTCCGGTGCCACGACAGAGAAGCAGGCATGGGAAGTTTTCAGACCAGCACGCCTGATGTGCAAGCGCACACCTCTGCTGGTGGAAGCGTTCGGCATAGAAGTAAACGCCTCTAACCTTAACAGACCAGAAGATGGTGCACGCTTTGAGCCGCTGATTGGTAACCCTGGTGACGGGGCATCACCACACTGCGCCATTGTTGACGAATACCATGAACATCCAACGGATGCGTTATATACCACCATGCTTACAGGTATGGGAGCACGGCGTCAGCCCTTGATGTGGGCGATAACGACAGCGGGATATAACATCGAAGGGCCTTGTTATGACAAGCGCCGTGAAGTGATCGAAATGCTAAATGGCACAGTCCCGAATGAAGAGCTGTTTGGCGTGATTTATACAGTGGATGAGGGTGACGACTGGACGGACCCTAAAGTTCTGGAGAAGGCAAACCCGAATATGGGGGTGTCTGTCTATCGCGATTTTCTGCTCAGCCAGCAAATACGCGCTGTGAATAATGCCCGCCAGGCAGGTGTATTTAAAACGAAACACCTGAATATCTGGGTTGCAGCAAGAGCGGCATTTTTCAACCTGGTATCGTGGCAAGGGTGCGAGGATGAAACCCTTACCCTTGAGCAATTTGAGGGGCAGCCATGTGTCCTGGCATTTGATATGGCACGAAAGCTGGATATGAACAGCATGGTGCGTTTGTTCACCCGGGAGATAGACGGGAAAACTCACTATTACTGCGTTGCTCCTAAATTCTGGGTTCCCTATGACACTGTTTATAGTGTTGAGAAAAACGAAGACCGCCGTACCGCCGAGCGCTTTCAGAAATGGGTTGAGCTGGGAGTATTGACAGTAACGGATGGGGCAGAGGTTGATTACCGCTACATTCTTGAAGAAGCAAAGGCGGCGAACAAACTGAACCCGGTTAGCGAGTCACCTATAGATCCGTTTGGGGCGACAGGCCTTTCACATGATCTTGCTGACGAAAAGCTTAACCCAATCACGATAACCCAGAACTATACCAACATGTCCGACCCGATGAAGGAGCTTGAGGCTGCCATTGAGTCTGGCCGTTTTCATCATGATGGGAACCCTATCATGAGCTGGTGTATCAGTAATGTGGTCGGGAAATATCTGCCAGGTAACGATGATGTGGTCAGGCCCATCAAGGAGCAGAACGAAAACAAAATCGACGGCGCGGTCGCATTGATTATGGCAATTGGTCGTTCGATGCTCTTTGAGAAAGAGGACACACTCTCCGACCGCATTGAATCTCACGGCATACGCTCACTTTAATCGAGGCGATTATGATCCTTCAAATTCTCACTCCTCTGGTTGGAGTGATGGGTGCCTTTTTGCTTTCATTTGGTGCATGGATGATTTATCAGCCAGCAGGCTATATTGCTGGTGGCATGTTGTGCATCGTCTGGTCATGGCTAATGGCTAAGTTTCTTGCCTCTCCGGCGACGAACTCTACGGGAGGTGACTGATGTTTTTCCCCGGAATGTTTGCAAAAAGTAGCCAGCCAGTAACATCACCGGCAGAACTGGCTGAAGCGGTGGGAATGACTTACGACACTTATACCGGAAAGCGTGTCAGCAGCCAGAGAGCTATGCGTCTGACGGCAGTTTTTGGGTGTGTAAGGGTTCTTGCAGAATCGATGGGGATGCTGCCATGTAACCTTTTTAAATCCTCAGGCAACACAAAACAGAAAGCAACGGGAGAGCGCCTTTATAAGCTGCTCTCAATGAAGCCTAACGACTATATGACACCGCAGGAGTTTTGGGAGCTCGTTATCGTTTGTCTTTGTCTGCGGGGAAACTTTTACGCTTACAAGGTAAAAGCTCTGGGGGAGGTAGTTGAACTACTTCCACTCGATCCGGGGTGCGTCCAACCAAAGCTAAACAGCCAGTGGCAACCAGTTTACATGGTGACTTTTCCGGATGGGTCTACAGACGTTCTTGGTCAGGATGATATCTGGCATGTAAGGACGCTGACCCTTGACGGCCTGGTCGGCATTAATCCGGTAGCTTATGCCAGAGAGGCGATTTCTCTTGGGATGGCTACCGAAGAACACGGCGCGCGATTATTCAGTAATGGTGCGGTGACAACGGGTGTATTAAGAACCGAGCAAACTCTTAGCGATGCGGCGTATGGCCGCCTGAAAAAAGACTTTGAAGACCGCCATCTTGGATTAAGTAATGCCCACCGACCGATGATCCTTGAAATGGGGCTCGACTGGAAATCAATGGCTCTCAATGCTGAAGATAGTCAGTTCCTTGAAACAAGGAAATTCCAGCTTGAGGAGATTTGTCGCTTATTCCGCGTTCCTCTTCATCTGGTACAAAACACTGATCGCGCAACCTTCAGCAATATCGAAAACCTCGGTATTGGGTTTATCAACTATTCTCTAGTGCCTTACATGACCCGTATTGAGCAACGCATTAACGTTGGGTTGGTAAAGGAGTCAAAGCAGGGAACCTTCTACGCAAAATTCAATGCAGGCGCGCTGTTACGCGGGGATATGAAATCCCGATTCGAATCCTATGCAACCGGAATTAACTGGGGCATTTATTCGCCTAATGATTGTCGGGAACTGGAGGAACTCAACCCGAGGGCAGGGGGGGATGTTTACCTGACACCGATGAACATGACGACAAAGCCGTCTGACAGCAATAAGAGCAAAACAACCGAGGAACAACATGATGCCGATGACTAAACAGCGGCTGGATATTCCGCTGAAGCTAAAGTCTGTCAGTGACAGCGGGGAGTTTGAAGGCTATGGCTCTGTGTTTGGCGTTAAGGACAGTTACGACGATGTAGTTGTTCCCGGAGCGTTCAGTAAATCACTTCAGTCATGGCGGGAGAAAAACGCACTTCCTGCCATGCTCTGGCAGCACCAGATGGATGAACCCATCGGGGTGTATACAGAAATGAAAGAGGATGAGGTCGGATTATACGTCAAGGGGCGATTGCTGATTGATGACGATCCTCTGGCAAAGCGAGCACATGCCCATATGAAGGCCGGTTCTTTAACCGGCCTTTCTATTGGTTACATGCTGAAAGACTGGGAATACGACAGAACGAAAGAGGTTTTTCTCCTGAAGGAGATCGACCTCTGGGAAGTCAGCCCGGTGACGTTTCCATCAAACGATGAGGCGCGTATCAGCGATGTTAAAAGCGCTGTCGCCCGTGGTGAAACCCCATCACAGAAATGTATTGAACGAGTCCTGCGCGATGTTGGGCTCTCACGCACCCAGGCCAAAGCATTCATGGCCGGGGGCTATGGCTCACTATCCCAGCGTGATGCTGGTGATGTGGTGAGCGCACTGGATGCACTGAAAAACATCAAATTTTAATCAGGAGTTTAACTATGGCCGTTGAAATTAAAGACGTAGAGCAGGTCGCGCAGGAATTGCAGGCAAAGTTTGAAGACTTCCGTTCTAAAAATGACAAGCGCATTGAGGCGCTTGAAAGTGAGAAAGGCAAGCTCGCGGGTGAAGTTGAAACCCTCAATGGGAAATTGAGTGCTCTTGATGAGCTTAAAACCTCTCTGGAAGAAGAACTGAAACAGGTTAAACGTCCTGGCGGTGGTACCCAAAGTAAGGTTGCGGGGGAACATAAAACAGCATTCATTACCTTTATGCGTAAGGGGAATGATGATGGACTTCGCGACCTGGAACGTAAAGCGTTGCAGGTAGGTGTTGATGAAGATGGCGGTTTTGCTGTTCCTGAAGAGCTGGATCGCGCCATTATTGATCTTCTTAAAGACGAAGTCGTGATGCGCCAAGAAGCGACAACAATCACAGTCGGGGGCGCAAACTATAAAAAACTGGTTAACCTCGGTGGGTCTGCTTCAGGTTGGGTAGGCGAAACCGATCCCCGTCCTGCAACTGATGCCTCCAAACTCGGTCAGATTGAGCCTTTTATGGGGGAAATCTACGGCAACCCGCAAGCCACTCAAACGATGCTGGATGACGCATTCTTCAATGTTGAAGACTGGATCAACAGCGAACTGGCGATTGAGTTTGCAGAGCAGGAAGAGATCGCCTTCACCAGCGGTAACGGGAACAAGAAACCAAAAGGTTTTCTGGCCTATGCCTCATCACTGGATGATGATAAAACCCGCGCATTCGGCACTCTTCAGCACATTCTCTCAGGCGCTACTGCTGGTTTGACTGCTGATGCGATCATCAAGCTGGTTTACACCCTGCGAAAAGTACATCGTAACGGCGCTAAGTTCATGATGAACAATAGCAGTCTGTTCGCTGCTCGAATCCTGAAAGATTCTGAAGGCAACTATCTGTGGCGTCCTGGTCTTGAGCTTGGTCAGCCTTCGACTCTGGCTGGGTATGGTGTGGCTGAGAACGAACAAATGCCTGACATTGCGGCCGATGCTAAAGCAATTGCATTCGGTAACTTCAAACGCGGTTACACCATTGTTGATCGTATTGGCACACGAATTCTCCGTGACCCATACACCAACAAGCCATTTGTCGGCTTTTACACTACCAAGCGCACTGGTGGGATGCTGGCTGATTCCCAGGCGATTAAATTGCTCAAGATTGGTGCCGGGGCTTAATTCATCACGGGGGCGACAGCCCCCATTTTTACAGGATTAAGTTATGTTCATACTTAAAAAGAATGTGAAGTGGTCCCCTGATGGCTGTCGCGTGGAAGTTGTTGCAGCCGGTTCGTATCAGGATGGTGAGTTACCAGATCGATTTTTAGTTATTGCGGAAGAGTTGGGGGTCATTGATACAGTTGAAGGTGGTGAAAAAAAACCTGATGCTGATCAGCAGCCAGAGCAGCCAGAGCAGCCAGAGCAGCCAGAGCAGCCAGAGCAGCCAGAGCAGCCAGAGCAGCCAGAGCAGCCAG
>JGI20225J20221_1001273_pt1 | contig 42554 bp, 42 predicted proteins | sample BioMet4_FD_20221 | JGI IMG/M metagenome (IMG submission 20221)
CCCGACGAGACATTTTTTTGGATAAAACAAAACCGGTTCTATTAACTTTCTGGTTGTTACCTCTTTCCGACGCGCCAACCAATCTTTTAACAGTTCTCGCTTAAATCGGCATTGAAAAAGGATCTCTTTATACTTGAATCGGACAGAAACAAGATAAGGAGGTCCAAATGAATTCTAACATATTGCTCAGGATGGGGCTCGACCCCGATGATTTCTGCGATGGGGACGAGACGGTGAAATCCTCCGACGGCTACGATTACTACTTCGAGATGAGGAAGCCCTCGGAATGCCCCAGGTGCCATTCCAAGGACGTCATCTCCTACGGGACGCGCCGACGGACGGTGAACGCCTCCGTCAACCCGAACATCCGGGAGACCATCCACATCCGCTACAGCCGGATGATGTGCCGGGGCTGCAACCGCTCGTTCGCGCCTAGGATCCGCGGGATCGTCGGCAAGAAGCAGACCCCCCAGGTGATCGACCGGATGGTCGGCCTGTGCCTCGAGAGGGAGATGACGATCAAGGACATCGCCGCGGAGTATCATGTCTCGTCGCCCTACGTGATCAACGCGATGGACGCGCTCTTCAAGGACGTCCCGAGGCACGCCCTGACGCCCTTCCTCTGCATCGACGAGTTCGGCTACGCCAGGTCCGGCCCGGGCCGCTACCCGTTCATCCTCGTGGACGGCTCGACCTCGAGGCTCCTCGACGTCGTGGAATCGAGGCAATGGGCCTACATGTCGCCCTACTTCCGCTCGATCCCGCCGAAGGAAAGGGCATCGGTGAGGTACTTCTCCTCCGACATGTACGACCCCTACAAGAGCATCAGGAACGAGTACTTCCCGGGCGCCGAGCACGTCATCGACATGTTCCACATCGTGAAGCAGGCGACCTTCGCGCTGAACGTCGCCCGCGCCCGCTCCGCCGGCAAGGACCCCTTCGACTCCGCCGAATGCCGCTTCGCCAAATCCCACTGGCAGATCCTGCTCCTCAGGGAGGCAGACATCCCGGACAAGGTCTTCACGCCCGCCGCGAAGGGGATGGAGCCGATCGGCTTCCGCGCCGCCGTGGACGCCGTGATGGCCAAATACCCGCAGCTCCTGCCGATCTGGGACGCGCTTCAGGCGCTTTACTCGCTCGTCGACGGGAAGGCGACGAGGCCCTACGAGGACGAGATGGGCTGGATCATCCGGAAGCTCCTCGATTCGGGCGTCCCGCAGGCGATCGACGCCGCCGGGACCTACAGAAGGTGGGAGAGGCAGATAAGAAGGACCTTCGAGCTGAGAAAGGACGGGATCATGATTTCGAACTCGCACGCCGAGGGGATGAACAGCAACATCTCGTCCTACATCAAGATATCCAGGGGCTGCCCGGACTTCGAAAGATTCAGGAAAAGATGCCTCCTCATATACGGATTGAGGGATTTCGACCAAGCAACCAATGATTTAACAGAAAAGGCTGGCATCGGTCTTAACAAACCAACCAATACNAACCAATGATTTAATAGAGTCACAAAACCACCGAATTTCTTCGGTGGTTACTTGTTTTCTGGTGGCTGAAGGGGGATTCGAACCCTCGACATGCCGGGTATGAGCCGGCTGCTCTAACCAGCTGGGCTACTCAGCCATCTAATTCACTCAAATTGGTGGAGCTTACCGGGATCGAACCGGCGACCTCATGCTTGCAAAGCACGCGCTCTCCCAGCTGAGCTAAAGCCCCATCAAGAGGCACTGTCTTTCAAGACAGCGGGATTATTATAGCCAAGTGAATATCGCTTCTCAACAAAAAACAATTCTCTTTTATGCCGTATGGCTCGTTTCGTCGTTTTTTTCCTTTTCTTCAGGAGGATTCACCGGGGTATTAACGACAGAAGCGGGCTTCGCTTTCGGCAAATTAAAGCCATAACGATGCTTCTGGTTCTCGATGACTTTGGTGTTGATGATCCGTTCGGCAAGGATGCCAATGAGAATGCCGGTCGCGATGCCAATGAGCGACATCAAGGGATAGTAATAAAACGCGGTCCAGTTGCCGATAAAGAGGCAATAGACCACGACTTGGCCAAAGCCATGGCTGATCGACGCGCAGGCGCTGACGCCGATGATCGTCATCTTGCGGGCCACGAGTTTCAATAACACCATGATGGCAAAAGAAAGCACCGCTCCCCCTAAGGACATGAAGAAGCCCATTTGGAAGATTCGTCCCGTTAATAAGCTCACGATAAAGACCCGTCCGAGGTCAATCACCCCCGCTTCCCAGATCCCGAGCTCATAAAGCACCACCAAAATCACGATGTTGGCTAATCCCAGTTTCGCCCCAGGAACAAAAGGGAACGGGATATAGTAATCCGCCACGCCTAAAGCGATGGCGAGAGCCAACAGCATCGCCATCAAGGCGACTTTATGCGCGCCTGAGTGCCTCATACGACGACGTCCGCCCCCGTGGAACCCACGATCGTGATCGAAATATGGTTATAAGCGCAGACAATCGGATGAGCGGCATCGCTGATCCAACCGGTGTGAACGCAATATTGATTGGGGCATTTCGACGAAACGATATGGATGGCGTTGGTCTTGACCCCAATCACCATCTGCCCCGCTTCCCCACTCACGGCACCCTGGATGGTAAACGTTCTTTCCGTGGCGCTTTCTTTGGCGAGATCGATGCTCATGAGTAGCGTCGAGTCTTTGACGATCTCGGCGATGTGGTCATTGCCACTCTTTGGGATCGCCAAATAAATCGCAGCCACGCTGGAGCCCACGGCCAAACTGCCGACGACGATGATGTCCCAAAAATAATGCGCGAAAAAGGCCTTAGCCTTCATAAAGGGTAATCCCCTGATTCACTAACGTAGTCGTTCCACTCGTGACGTTAAAGGCGGTGTTATAGAAACTGGCGGATTTATAGAAAAGGGTCTTCAAGTTATAAGTGGTTTCTAAGCTTTTGGCCGCATCGGGTCCTAAAAGCATAAAACTCGTCGATAAGGCATCGCCGCTCGCGGCGTCATCGCCCACGAGGACGGCCCCATGCCAAGAGGCTAAGGCGGAACCGGTCAAAGGATTGACGATATGGGAATAAAGGGCGTTATTGACCACTTGGTATTGTCTAGAGACTGCGCTTGTGGAGACCACGCAATTCTTTAAATCCGTATAGGTATTGGGCAAATCCGCAAAACCCATCGTGAAATTGCCACTGTCATTGACGTTCTCGCCAAAGAGGATCGTTGAGGTTCCGGCATTGATAAAATAATGGGTGATTTGCAGGGATTTTAATAATTCATAGGCTTTTTGCGTGGCATAACCTTTGGCGATGCCCCCAAGATCGATCGTCGCTTCGCCTGTCCGGGTGACGCTATGGGTTGCCTCATCAAAAGTCAAAGACGAGGAAGAGACTTTCGCCATCTCACTTTGAATTTCAGCGTCCGAAGGAACGGAGGGAACGAAAGTCGAGGCCACCGACGTATTGGTGACGTCGCTGCTGCCAAAGAGTTTGCTCTTCCACAGATTCGAAAGACCGCCAACCAAAGGATTGAAATAGCCACTGGTGATGGTTTTCATGCTCTCGGCGAACTTCAGCAAATCAAATAGCTCCGTAGAAACCACTGTCGTGGCGTTGCTTTGATTGAGGTTATAGACATTGACGACGCCTTCGTGGGCGATCGTGTTATCCGCCAAGGCGTCATAAGTTTGATAAATCGCGTTGAGATCGGCGCTGGTCAAAACCGCCCGGGAGGAAGAAAGCGAGGAACTGGAGAGATGGGCTAAGGGATCGTCAAGATAAATATCGATCACCGAATCCATCGCGTAATAGCGGCCCTTGTCGCTCCAAGATGCCGCCGAAGAAGCATTGGTCCCAGTGCAGGAAATGAGGGTCAAGGGGGCTAAGAGGAGTAACAAAAAGCGAGGATGATTTCTCATACCTCGCTATTATACAGGAATTTGGCTTTTAAAGCGTAGGAACGTGCTTCGTTCCATCCTGATCCGGATGGGAGGCCAAGTAGACGATGATCGGATCGAAATTCTTGTCTTTTTTGCCGACTTTGCACGTCGAGCACTTTTTGACGGCGCCACTCACGAGCGCTTCGGCCATGCCATGGCAGCCTGGGAAGCCACACGCGCCACAGTTACCATTGGGCAACATCTTCTCGACGTCCGCGATACGCGGATCTTCTTCGACGTGAAGGAAGTGCTCAGCCAAGACGAGGAGAACGCCTAAGACGCCCCCTAAACCGGCCAGGATGAGAAATCCCCATAAAATATACCAATAATCCATGCGGTGTTACTTCTTCTCCTCTTCCTTTTTTTCCGGGGTTTTCGTATCGACTTTGACTTCGACTTTGCCCGCATCCGGCGCTTTCGCGCTTGGGGCAGCCGTCTTATCGTCTTCGACTTTCTTATCGTGATATTGGGCGTAATAAGGGCAGCCCGACTTCAGACAAGCGCAGCAAATCCCCTCATCCGGTTCCAAATTCTCACAGCCTTTCGGCGCGGGCGTCTTGCGGTAGAGGATGAAAGTGACGATGGCGATGACCGCCAAGACCACAATGATGCCAATCGCTAAGGCGATATAACCCGCTTGCGACATTTTAGGCTCCGATTCCGGCTAAGCCCATCATCGCCATCGCCATGATGGAGGCGGTGATTAAAGCGATGGGGATGCCTTTGAAAGCACGTGGGGTGTTATAAGTATCCAACCGCGTCCGAATGCAAGCGAAGACGAAGATCATGAGGAGATAGCCTAAACTGGTGCCAAGGGCGTTGGCCATCGACATCGCGAAGCTGAGTTGGGTATCGGTGTTCTCTTGAACGACGCCAAGGACGGCGCAGTTGGTGGTGATCAAAGGAAGATAGATGCCCAGCGCCTTATAAAGGGCGGGCGAGTATTTTTTGATGAAGAGGCCAACGATCTGAACCAAGCTGGCGATAACCAGAATGTAGACGACGGTGTCCATGAAGGCCAAACCCGCCGGAACAAGGACGAAATTATAGATCGGATAGCAAATGAGAGCGCTGAAGACGATGACGAAGACGACGGCGATGCCCATCGAGACGGCGCTCTTGACCTTATTGCCAACCCCGATGAACGAACAAATGCCATAGAAGCGCGAAAGCAAGACGTTATCGATCAAGGAATAGCTCACGAGAGCTAATAGGAATGCTGCAAAATAAGCCATTATTGCGCGCCTCCTTTCACTTCGGCGCTAGCGGGAGTCGCTTTAGCCTCAGCCGCTTTTTGAGCGGCGGCGAAGGCAGCCGCGCGTTTAGCGGCGGCTTCTTTGTCTTTCTTCGCATTGGCTTTGGCGGCTAAGATCGCCATGATGATACCGAAGACGATGAAGCCTCCGGCTGGCTGAGCGAATAAGGAAATCGAATAATCCCAAGTGGCGCCTTTAAGAATCGTCAAGGATACCACCTCGCCATTGATCTTGAGGAACGGGAAGATGTTNCCAAAGGTGAGCATGCCAGTTCCTAAGATTTCACGGACGAGCGAAATCACGACGAGNGCTAAGGTNTAGCCGATGCCATTGCCTAAGCCATCGAGAAGCGAATCCAAAACGCCATTTTTATTGGCGAAGGCTTCGGCTCGGCCGAGGACNATNCAATTGACGACAAGCAAGCTTAAGAAGACGCCCAAACTCGTATAAAGAGCGGGGACATAGGCTTCGCAGAACATCTTGACCACCGTNACGAAAGTCGCGACGACGACAATGTAGGCTGGGGTCTCGACTTCTTCCGGAATGAGCTTCCGCAAAGCGGAAATCAAGACATTGGAGCAGACAAGGACAAAGGTGAAGAGAATGCCCATGCCAATCGCTGCTTCGAAGCTCTTGGTAATCGCGAGAGCCGGGCAAGTCCCGAGCACCGCGACGAATAAGGGGTTCTCTTTGATGATGCCCGTCACGAAGGAATCGTGATGTTGCGAACGTTTGATCTGTTCCATCGTTATTTGCCTCCTTTGAAATCAGCGAGGGCTTCACTGACGATGCCCTTGATCAAATTGGCGGAATAGGTCGCACCAGTCTCGGTGTAATCCTTCGTCGTCTGGCCTAAGGTCGTTTCGGACGGATTGTTATTGTAGTTCGTGACGTAATTGCCTTCGATGCCTCCATTATCAAAGGAGTCATCGCTAATGAGATACATCTTGCCTAAGACCGGGGCGCTCGCGGTTCCCGAAATGCCCACGATCAAGGTGATGTGGGACTGATGGGTGCCTGCGCCATCATAAGGCGTGAAGGCCTCCGAAGTGCCACTGCCGAGGTAAATCGTGCCTAAGCTCGTGGTCATTTCAACATCGGAATAAGCCTCCCAGCGGCTTTGGACGTAAGTGCCACCGGAAATCGCGGTTTGCTCCGAGATGCTCTTCAAGGACGAATAGACATGCAAGCTAAAGCCCTCGAGAGAGTTATTGCCGGTGCCGGCGCTATAGAGGGAACGCGCTTCCTCAACCATCGCTTTAACGAGGGTGCCACTACTGGCAACGCTCCAATTGGTTAAGGCCGTGGCCGAAGGCGCCGCGTTATAAGCGGTGACATCCGCGGTGACATCCGCGCCCGAATTGCTCACGATAACGATCGGGAGATACTCCGGGGCGGCAATCGAGCCCTTAACGCCGGTGATCATCGTGATCGCCGCGCCATCGCTACTCGTGCCTTCAAGGCGATAGGCCGAGCCGATCGAGGCCGACTTAGCGCTATCGGAATAAACGGTGTAGTACTTCTTCGCGTAAGTCGCGCCGGAGATGTCTTTGGCATCATCATAAGCGGCTTGCGTAGGATAAATCGTCTTGAGTTCGGCACCCACGTCTTCAACCGTGCCGCCGCTCGAATAAAGATCCTTGGCCTCATCGACGATCAACTTGATCGAGGTCGCCGCGGCTGTGGCGCCGCATTTAACGGCGGCTAAAGTCGTGTCGGAAGGATCGCTATTATAAGGATTAACGTAATTGGCCACCACCGTGGTATCAAACCCACCGGTCGCGCCATTCGAGAGGATCGAAACTTTGCCTAAGACCGGCTTCGAGGTTGCGCCCGAGATGCCGACCATGATCTTCATGTTGACGGTCTGTCCGTAGCTGGCGGTGCCGGTATAGATGTTGCCTAAGACCGCATTCGAACTATCCTTGGCCGTAACATAAGAAGAAACGTATTTTCCGCTCACCGTAACCGAATCGCTCACGCTGGCCGTCGTGCTATAAATCGCTTTATAGGCTTCGGTGGCCTTGGCTTTTTCGTTCGCGGCAATAATCGGGGCCGTCAAAGCATTCGTGCCGGTGATGAGCAATGCCCCCACCGCGCCGATCGCGCAAAGAATGCCGCCGGCTTTCAGATATTTTTTCTGGGAGTCGTTCATAAGTTGCCTCCGAAAACCACGCTGGTCGTGGTGCTATTCAGTTTGCCCACAATGCCCCAAACCATGATGCCGATCGCTAAGACGGCGATAATNCCCATGGCCAAGAGGTTCTTCCAGGTGTATTTGTTGGTGCTCCATTTATAGTGATCCATCACCGGGGCGAACATGTTGCCGATGAGAATCGAGAAGCCCATGCCTTCGGCGTAAGTGCCGAAAAGGCGGATGAAGACGACGCAGACCGCCACCACCATGCCATAGATGACACGGCTGGGACGGGTGATTGGCATCGTGACCGGATCGGTCAGCATGTAAGTGCCGCCGAAGAGGACGCCGCCCGAGAGCACATGGCTCAAAAACCAAGTGCCATAATCGCTGACGCTGCCTTTTAAGGTGTAGACCAAGCCAGCGATGGCGGTTAAGACAAGGAAGGTGCCGAAGAACGATGAGACGACGCGCCAATCGGCTGCGTGACGGACGAGAAGGAAGACCAGGCCGCAGAGAATGGCGATCTTGCAGACCTCACCAAACGTGCCNCCGGTCTCGCCCAGGAGTAACTCCAAGACGCTCGGACTCGCCGAGCCCGTCANAAGCGTGCCGCCGGCTGTCGCNTCGGGGATAATCGTNCTCGAATAATAGGTCGAAGAGAATTTCGAAGCGAAGCAAACTTTGGTGAAGATAAAGCCCACCGCTGCCGGGTTGAAGATATTCTGTCCCGTGCCGCCGAAGACCAACTTGCCAATGATGATGCCAAACAAGGCACCGGTGATCACCACAAAGTAGATGAAACCTTCCGGATTCGTCGGCGCGGCTGGCATCAGCATGGAGAAAATGACACCCGAGACGCACGGCACCAAGAAGTTATTGATGCCATAGCCTTTGCAGGCGAAGAGGAATTTTTCTTTGAACGAATGCTTTTGCCCATCTTTCGGGCCCCAAGATTTAATGAGGACGAAGACGAACTCGGCCAAACACATCGTGAAGACGGATAAGAGCTCGACCACGAGGGCATGCCAGGTGTACTTGACGAGCGCGAAGATCACGACTGGCGCCAAGGCGATGAGCACATCGAGCATCATGCCCATCAAATTGTCTTTTCTCCGTAAATGCGGAGAGTTTTCTTGAACGATTGGAGTTTCCATAATTAAGGCAGTTTTGCGATGATTTTCGCCCTCCGAACATAATCGAGTAACGGAATCTTGGACGTGCAACTATAAGAGCAAAGTCCGCATTCCATGCAACTGAGCGGCTTTAACGCTTTGACCCGGTCTTTATCGACCGGCGTGACTTTCATCGCGTTCATGATCTGAACGGGTTGCAAGCCAACCGGACAAGAGAGGACGCAAGAGCCGCAGCGGATGCAAGGTTCCACCTTCTCGGTGACCGGGTTCAAGACGATGATCGAGGTCACGGTCTTGGTGATGATCGTGTCATCGCTCGGAAGCGAAGCCCCCATCATCGGCCCGCCCAAGATGAAGACCTTAGGTTTATCGGGGTCTTTATAACCCCCGGCCAACTGAATCAAGGATTTAATCGGCGTGCCCACACGCACCCGCAAGTTGCAGGGATGGACGATGCCTTCGCCCGAGACCGAGATGTTGCGCTCGATGATCGGCTTATTATATTTGACCGCTTGGTAGATGCCAAAGCAGGTCGAAACATTGACGTTGAAGATGCCATACTTCGAAGGAAGCTGACCTTGGGGGACGACGATGCCCGCCGCATTCTTGAACATCGCGATTTCCCATCCTTCGGGGTAGAAGTTGCCTAACGGGGCAACGCTGAGACCTGAATTGGGGAAACGTTTAATCAATTCTTCGTAGACCGAAATGATGTCGCCGTGTTTCTTTTTGATGCAAAGCTTGGCATCATGGCAGTTAAAGATCTGCTCCAAAAGCATCATGCCTTTGAGAATCTCGTCCGGGTGCTCTAACATCATGCGCTGATCGCTCGTGATGTAAGGTTCGCACTCGATGCCATTGATGAGAATGACTTTGATCGGGGCATCGATCGCCATTTTGACGTAAGTCGGGAAGGAGGAACCCCCGAGACCGACCGAGGCGCAATCCTTAAGGATTTGCGTGACATCGGCTTTGGTGAGCTTAGCGATTTCTTCATCGCTCCGCTCCTTCACGGACGGATCCATCGTGTCCTTGAAATCGTTGTGAATCTTGATGAAATTCACGAGTTTTCCCGAGCGATGATAGTGGCGTTCGAAACCTTCGAAGGTGCCACTGCAGGTCGCATGGATCGGTTGATCAAAGAACGCCGCGTGACGCATGCCGATCATCTGGCAGCAATTGACGTGGTCGCCTTCCTTGATATAGAGATCCGCCTTGCCACAACGGGCGTTGTCAGTTGCGATGTAGAGGTACTCGGGAAGCGGTGCCTCAACCGTCGGTAACTGACCCAAGAGCTTTTTGGTGTCTTGGATGTACTTTGTTTTCTTTATCATTAAGTATGGGACGAAGCCTTTAGGCTTACTCCTTTGCGGTTTAATTATAGACTTTCGGTAAATAAGTAAAAGGGTCAGTAATCGGTAAAAGAACACCAATACAAAAAGTATCCGATTTATCGATACCTCCTTAGGAATGTTAATATCGGTAATTTACAAATATCGCTTAATTTCCGTGATGAGAAAACCGCGAAGAAGCATGAAGAGTGAAGAAAGCGAACCCCCACTCCTCGCTCTTGCTTGGGGTCAAGAGGGCAAGGGATGAAACGAGGCTCCGGTCTCCTTCTATTATTCAATTATTATTTATTTATTTTTAAATAATGTTATCATAACTTCATGGAAACCAGCATTTCCCATTTCATTTCCGATGTTTTTCCTCAAATGAGGGTTTTGGAAATGCCCGCGTCCCAAATGCCTCTTCTTTTGGAAAAAGAGTTTGTTTTCTCAACGTCGAAGAATCCTGACTCGTTTCTTTTTGCCGAAGCGAAACGCTATCTCAGCGCCGGAGAAATCCTTCGCTTTTTTAACCTGATTCGCCAAGCAATCAAACCGAGTAAAATCCTTGTTTTTCTCCTCAAGACCCTTTCGAGTCATGATAAAGCCCTCCTTTTGGATTCCCATATTCCTTTTTTAAGCGCGGATGGCGAAGTTTACATTCCCTTTCACGAAGTCCGTCTTCAATCCCTTTCGCGCCGTCCCCCGCTTTCTTATGACCTTGTGGCGCAAAATCTCGCCTTGGCTTATTTCGCGTTGCCTTATGGCTTCTACGATCTCAAAGCCTTAGCGGCTTATCTCCCGTTTCAGCCTTCGCGAATCTCCGAAGCCAATCGCTGTCTCTTTTCTTTGGGGCTGCTGGAGAAGGAAGGAAAAGAAACTCGGGTGAAATATGCCCGGGTAAAAGACAAATCTTCTTACCTTTCCTCGCTCATGCCTCTTCTCATTTCGCCGCTTTATGGCCGATTTTACGTGGAAAAAAGCCCCAATCAAAATCGAATCCGCAACAGCGAAGAATCCCTAGGCTTTTATACGGACATCCTTCCGCAAGAGCAAGGCTTTTGCCTCGACAAAAAAGAATTCAAGCAAGCCAGCCCTTCTTTTTATCTAAAGCCGCGAGAAAGGCTACCCCATGTCGATTACGATGAAGTTGACGTTTTCGTTTACCGCCCTCTTTTCCCGGTCCAATCTCATCTCAACCCCCTTGATGTCTTGGCCGTCTACAAAGAGGATCCAGACGAGCGGGTTCAAACCGCTCTTTCCCATATCATTGAGGATCTCATTCATGATCGAATTGGACAAATTTAGTGCGACATTCCGAGATTTTTCTGACGATTATTGCGTTATCGGTGGAGGAGCGATGCTCGAGATTGCGAAAAATTACAGCCTTCAGCCCCGCGCCACAAAAGACATCGACATTATCGTTTTCGTCAAAGCCTCTACGCCTTCTTTTATTCGAAAACTTGCTCTCTTTGCTCAGGAAGCGGCTTATCGGGAGTGTTCTCATTCCGAGAATTTCTGCTCTTACCGTTTCTCCCATCCCAAGGACAAAACCTACCCCGATCAAATTGAATTGTTTTGCTTTGACCCCGTTTTGGGGAATGANCTTCAACACCATTTGGTTCATTCCACCCTGGGCCAAGGAGTCAGTTTCTCGGCCATTTTGTTAGACAAGGATTACTACGATTTTGCTCAACAACACGTTCTGAAAAGTGAAATCTCTTATCTTTCTGAAGAGGCGATGATTCCGCTCAAAGCCAAAGCTTATCTCGCCAACAAGGAACTCTGGGAAGAACATGCTGATGGTGCCTCGAGCGCAAACTACCGCAAGCACGGACGTGACCTCATTCGCCTATCATTACTGCTGAACAACGCCCATACTCTGGCCTTACCCCGCAAAATCTACCAAGACTTGGATCACGCTTTGCTTCGGCTGAGAGAGGAAGGATTCGACTGCTCCGAAATCGCGGGCGTTTCTTCTTTTGCCCTCATCGAAAGCGCCATCCGCAACCACTATACGGAAGCGAAGGTATAAATCTATTAAAGTTCCGCTAAAAAGGCGGCAAATTCTTCTTGATCGACCAGCCGATAATGGGGCGAATAGGCTTTGGTGTAGGCTTCGCTATGATGAAGGGGATGAATCCCTTCTTGGCGATAAGAGACCACAAAACGGTCAAATTCCTCTTGGGCGGATTGGCCTTTCTTTTCTTTCAAGAAAGACGAAACCAAACTAACAAGATCCTCAAACTCATCCGGGTGCGGTTGGGCAAGGGATGCGCTCCGCAAAAAGAGTTCAAACAGGCCTTCTTCTGGAAATCCTTTCGCCTTATAAGCAGCGATATTGATCCTTAATAGATTCGGTGAGATCGGCTCGGCCAAAGCGAGACTCAGGGAAGGCTTTGTGGCCTCATATTCTTCGTGAAAATAACGTTCAGCCTCTCCAAAATCCGAAACAAGATGCTCCGCGCCGAAACTAACTTGATAGGCCCATTTAAGAAAGTCCTCTTTTTCGTCGAGAGGATGAAGGCGGTATTCTTCTTCAAGATAAGGCAAAAAATCCATAGAAGGAGTATAGCCCTTTTGCGGGAATAAAAACAAAAATCTCCGCAAAAGGGCATTCCTTTTACGGAGATGAGCATTTTATCGTGGCGCCCCGAGCAGGACTCGAACCCGCAACCTGGTGCTTCGAAGGCACTCGAGCTATCCAATTGCTCCATCGGGGCGTGCCTCTCATTATAAGGATTTTACCGCCAAGGAGTTAGTGAAAAACGCGAATAAAAGATCCGGTCCATCCTCAAAGAAAAAACCTCCGAAATATCTGTGAATTTTTAAATTTCACAGTTTTTTCAAGGAGGTCTTTTCGTCTCTTCATTCCGAGTTTTATTTGTCGTTAATCGAGTCAATCGGCTTCTTTTTCGAGATGATAAGGCAAGGGATAAAGGAAGCGAGACTTGCCGTCAACACCGCCAAAAGAAGGATGAGCAAGAAGACCCAGATGCTGAACTGAAATAAAGGGAAAGCGAAGGCGATCGCCCCGGCGAAGGAATTCGATAAAACCGCATCCAAAACGCCAGTCAAGATCTCCGCCACGAAGGCGGCCGAAAGGGTGATCATCATGCTCTCGTTATAGAAGATGCCATAGACGTCGCCACCCCGGGCCCCAATCGCCCGCAAAATGCCGATCTGGCGTTTTTGATAGGTGATGGACGAGGCGATGAAAGTCGCGAGGAGTAACGCGGCGAAACAAGCGGTTGCAAAGCCAACCCAGAAGAAGGTCTTTTTGAGCGAAACCACCATCGAGTTCAGGCTGTAGAAACTTGAGAACGCGCTCATCACGTAACTGTTTTTGGCGACCCGGCTCGGATCGACGCGGTCATTCGGAGTATAGGCATAGCCCGAGCGGATGGGATGATTGTAGTCATTGAAGCACTCTTTCGCCACGAGGAAACGGTACCACTTGCTGATGGTCGCCTCGTCTGGCGTGATCGGTGCCACAGCGGAAGCGAAGGATTTGGCATCCCGACTGAATTTAAAGTTCCTCAAGGAGGAGAGTTCGTCATAGAAACCCTTCATCCCATAGATGCCATTGGCGTAAGAGAGGGACAAGACGTTATAAAAGCGTTGGCGGAGCTGCTCGAGAACCAAATCGGAAGTGTCGGTGTTTTTGATGCCTTTTAAAGCGGCGAAAGGTTTCGCATCAAAATTGGTATTGACGATACCGACGATTGGATAGGTTTTCGTTTGATACGTTGAGGTGGTATCGTCGTATTTTTGTAAACTCATGAGCGGCGACTTCGCTAAGAAGTTCGCCATCGTGGAGCAATCCGTGTCATAGAGATCGACCCGATTTTGGGAATCTTTGTTATAGGAATAGCCATAAAGCTGATAAGCCTCATAACGGAAGTCACTGATGAGAACCTCGTTAGCGGACGTCGGCATCCGTCCGGCGGCGAGAGTGACGTTATATTGCTCTTTAAAATCCGCTTCGCTCCCCTCAAAGAAGGATGGAGCGCAGTTGTCATAACCATAAAGATGATAGGCATCGGTTTTATCTTTGACCGGTGAGGAAGCGGAATAATACCAAACCGGACCAACGGTGACGCCGCCATTATAGTCGTAACCGAGAATCTGCCGTAAACTCGGGAAGGCCGTAAACGGAAGGCCCGATTCCTCGCGGATTGAGTCGATGTCGTTCAAACTAAAGTAACTGCTCGAAGAAACATAGCAATTATCATAGTAATCGCAGGGTTCGCGGTATTCGCGGGTGAGAGAAAGACTCGAAACGTTATAGTTCTCGTAGACCGCGATGAAGGCTTTTTCCGAAGAATAGGCGGCCAAAGTGGAACTGATGCCAAACATCGTGAGCGAGGTGATGATGAGCAATAACGTCGCGACGAGACGGAAGGGTTTGCTGCGCAAAGACTTAAAGGCCACCTTCAACGAACGGGAGAAAGGCAAGCGGCTTTTCTTCAGATGAAATTCGCTGCCCTCATACGTCTTGGCCCCCACGAGTTCGGGGGTCGTTGAGGAAAAGGTGCCCTTTTTGCCATGGATATCGATCTTGGCGGACGTCTTGACCTCTTGGTTAATGCTCGTGTCGCTACTGACCAGCATCTCCTGATCGGCGGCCGCCAAATACGAATTGAGAAGGCTGATATCCTCGGCGGTCAGGACATGGCCTTTTTCAAACGAGAGTAAGCGGGGCGAAAGAATCGAAACCCCCACTGCGACTTTCGTCGTGTCGACCATCGTCTTGGAGATATCGCTGATGATATTGCCATCTTTAAGCTCGACCACGCGGTCACCGAAGGCTTCGGCGAAATCGCGGTCATGCGAAACGCAGATGACGAGGTGGTCTTTCGCTAATTTCTTNAAGGTGTTAAAGATATCCTGACCGGTCTTGCTATCCAAGGCGCCCGTCGGCTCATCGGCCATGATGATCTCAGGTTTCTTAATCAAAGCGCGGGCAATGGCCACCCGCTGCTTTTGTCCGCCCGAAAGTTCGTTGGGTTTCCGGNCATAAAGCCCATGTAAGTCCACTTGATCGAGAATTGCCTCGACTTCGCTCCGTTCGCCCTTTTGACTCTGTAACTGCAAGGCCAAGGCGATATTCTGCCCGATCGTGAAATCGGGGAGGATGTTATATTCCTGAAAGATAAAACCGACATAGGTATTGCGGTAGGAATCGAACTCCGCCTGGGAGAAGTCCTTGCTCGACTTGCCCATGATGACGATATCACCGCTGTCGGCCCGGTCCAAGCCACCGATCACGTTGAGCAAGGTGCTCTTGCCCGAACCGGACTTGCCTAAGATAAAGACCAAGCCTTTTTCNCCAAAGGTCAGATTGATGTGATTAAGGGCGGTGACTTCCGGTCCCCTCTTCACTTTNTANGTCTTGCAAACATCGATTAACTGTATCATGAAAAAAATCCCCCATCCTTAATGAGAATGCTTCCCGAACTTCGGGCCGGACCTATATTAGTACAGTTAATACAGATGATGCAAGGAAAATCGTGCGGAAGGAAAATTAAAGACCAACCCGGGCNTAAATTTCTTTGACGTGCCGGAGATAGAAATCATTGCTAAAAAGCCCTTCGATTTCGCTTTCAGATAAAATNGAGGCCACTTTTGCNGAGGATTTTAAGGCTTCTTTAAAAGGCGTGCCCCCTTGGGTGGACGTCATCGCCAAAGGCTGAATGAGATCATANGCNTCTTCGCGGATCATCCCTTTTTCAATCAAGGCGGTGAGGACCCGCTGGGCGTAAACCGCCCCGCCGGTNANNTTGATATTCTTGAGCATGNTCTGCGGGAAGACNGTGAGGTTCTCGACCACCTTGTCCATCCGCTCGACCATGTAATCGAATAAAGAAATCATATCGATGAAGGCAACCCGCTCCACCGAAGAATGGGAGATATCCCGTTCATGATAAAGGGCATTGTCTTCGAGAATCGGGAGCAAATACCCCCGCATCATCCGGGCGCAGCCACAGATGTTCTCGCTGGCGATCGGATTGCGTTTTTGCGGCATCGCACTCGAGCCTTTTTGGCCCTTGGCAAAACCTTCTTCGACTTCTTGGATCTCGCTGCGGGAAAGNTTNCGGATTTCGGTCGCGATCTTCTCGAGCGTCGAAGAAAGGACGACTAAGGCGCTGGCGTAACGTTCATGAAAGTCGCGCGAAAGAACCTGGGTCGAAATATCGGCGCTCCGGAGATGAAACTTCTNCGCCACGTATTCNTGAACNAAAGGATCGACATTGGCGTAATTGCCCACCGCTCCCGACATTTTGGCGGCTTCAATCCCCTGCCGCTCTTGATTAAATAAGGCGATGCCCCGTTTTAATTCGGCATAATATTCGGCCCACTTAAGACCAAACGAGGTCACCTCAGCGTGCATGCCATGGGTCCGGGCGATGCAAGGCGTATTTTCATAATCGAGGGCTTTCTCTTTAATCGAGGCTAAGAGCGTTTCCAAATCTTTTTCGATGATATCGTCGGCTTTTTGGTAAAGAAGGCCTAACGAAGTATCGACCACATCGGTCGAAGTGAGACCGTAGTGAATCCACTTCTTTTCCGGGCCTAAAGTCTCCCCGACTTGACGGGTAAAGGCCACGACGTCGTGGCGGGTGATCGCCTCAAGCTCGGCAATCCGCTTCACATCGATATGGGCTTTCTTTTGGATCGCTAAAAGATCGGTCTCAGGCACCACGCCTAACTTAGCCCAGGCTTCAACGGCGGCGATCTCAACGTCGAGATAGGCTTGATAACGAGCTTCGTCATCGAAGAGATGGGCGAAAGATTTGGTGGTGTAGCGTTCAATCATCAGAAGACCTCCTTGCGGATGATCGTCTGGTCTTTGTCCGGTCCGACCGAGACCATGGCGACGTGGAAGCCCGTGAGGTTTTCAATCGTCGCGATATAGTTCTTGGCTTCAATCGGCAGCTCGCTAAAGCGTTTCGCTTTCGAGATATCGCCTTTCCAGGAGGGCAAAGAAAGATATTTGGCTTGGATCCGGCCCACCGCTTCAACGGTGGAAGGCATCGCATCGATCATCACCCCATCAAGGAGATAGCCATTGCAGATTTTGATTTCATCGAGATCGCCTAAGACGTCGAGCAGCATCAAGGCGATTTCTTTGACGCCAGTAAGGCTCTTCACGTAGCGGAGTTCGCAAGCGTCGAACCAGCCAATCCGTCTCGGCCGCTTGGTGACGGTGCCATATTCATGGCCTTTTTCGCGGATGAGTTGGGCTTTATCCAGATCGAGGATCTCGCTCGGGAAAGGTCCGGCGCCAACGCGGGTCGTATAGGCTTTGACGATGCCTAAGGTCTGATCGACGGAATCAAGAGGAATGCCGCAATAAAACGGAATCGCGTTCGATAAGGGGCTCGACGAGGTCACATAAGGATAAGTGCCATGGATGATGTCGAGCATCGCGCCTTGAGCGCCTTCAAAGAGGACTTTCTTCTTTTCGGCGATGCATTTAGCCAAGAAATTCGACGTGTCTTTAATATAAGAGCCGAGCAAGGGCACTAAGGCCATCAAACGGCTGTAAAGTTCGTTTTCGTCATAGGCTTTCGCCCCGAAAGCTTCGAGTTCTTTGTTCTTGATCACCAAGACTTCGTGAAGCCGTTCCTGGAGATAACGGGGTTCTAACAGATCGCCCATCCGGATGCCCGTCCGCGAGGCCATATCCTCGTAAGCGGGTCCAATGCCCCGACCCGTCGTGCCGATCTTGGCGTTGCCCAAGGCCATTTCGCGGGCATGATCCAAATCGATGTCATAGGGCATCACGATTTGAGCACGATCCGAAATCAAGAGCTGAAAAGAGGTGACACCGGCTTTTTTGATTCCTTCAATCTCTTCGAGAAGACCCCAAGGATTAATCACGACCCCATCGGCCAAAACGTTGACGACTTTCGGATTGAAAATGCCACTTGGCAATAGCCGTAACGCGAAGCGCTGATCCTGATGGACGATCGAATGCCCGGCGTTATTGCCGCCTTGGCTCCGCACCACCACATCGGCTTTGCTCGCGCAGTAATCGGTGATCTTGCCTTTGCCTTCATCGCCCCATTGGCAGCCCTGAATCGCTAAAGTGGACATAAGAAATTCCCTCCCGAGGAAGCGTCTGGAAGAATCCTGTAATAGGCGAAGACCTTATTACTTAGGTATCTTATCACCCCGAAAAGAAAGCGAAAGAAGAAAGCGTTCTCTCTGCGATTGCTTTCTCATACAGCGACCAAGTTTCTCTCTCTTTTCGTCCTCCTCGCCTTTTCTTTTGTGCGCCCAAACTATTTCTTTCTTGCCTTTCGCCCTCAAAATAAAGGGGATTTGTGAGGTATTTTATGAAAAAATCATCGCTGCTTTTACTCTTCTCGGGTCTTTTGGTGAGCTGCGGCGGGCTGAACGTCTCGAGTCCGGCATCTACGGCTTCTTTGGCGGCCTCGTCCTCAAAGAGCGTGGCTTCTTCAGCGACATCGTCTGCCGCTTCTTCAAGTGCTGACTCTTCGAGTAGCGCCGCTTCTTCAAGTAACGACGCCTCTTCGAACAGCGCTTCTTCAAGTAGCGTTTCGTCAAGTTCAAGCGAAGTCTCAAGTTCTTCGTTAGCGAGCGCGCCAAGCGTCTTTCTCCTCGGGGATTCAACGATGTGCGCCTTCAATGATGCGTATTATTACCCCCGTTATGGCTATGGCACTCAATTGCCCAGTTATTTCCAAGAGGGATTAACCTGGAATAACCTCGCCTTAAGCGGACGTTCTTCCGTCAGCTTCTTAGCCGAGGACAACTACCAGACTTATCTCACCTCTTTAAAAGCGGGCGACTATGTCGTCATCGGTTTTGGCCACAATGACGAAAAAGCCGAAACCGCCCGCTACAGCGATCCGACGGGAGATGTCACGACGAAAGGCTCTTTCCAATATAGCCTCTACGAAAACTACGTCAAAATCGCCCTTGATAAAGGAGCCACGCCGATTTTGTGTACCCCTATCGTTCGGCGGAACACCTCAAATCTCTACGAGAACAACAACGCCGTTCACGTGACGACGGATAGCACCGTAACCTTGAGGGATGGGACTTCCTATACCTTTAAAGGTGGGGACTATCCCGCCGCCGTTCGGAGTCTTGCCACGAGCAAAAATATCCCCCTCATCGATCTCACCGCTTTAAGCAAAGAGCAATGGTCGAGCGTTGGGGCGGATGGGGCGTTGAAATACCACGCTTGGACCAGCGACAGCGCCATCTCGGTCGATAACACCCACCTGAATCAGTATGGGGCTCAGGTGATTTCCTATCTCTTCGCCGGGGCTTTAAAAAAGAGCGATATGGCCTTGAAAGCTTATCTCAAAGCGGATTTCGCCTTCCCCGATGAAGCCACCTATCACGTCAGTAACCCCAACTACGTCAAGCCGACCTATACCGCACCGACGGCGGGTTCGGCCTTCTATAAGACCACCGCACCGTATTGGGGCAGCGTCTTCGGCGATGTCGGCGGGGCCTCGAAAGTCAATGACACGACCAAATACAAAATTACTGAAAATAGCGATAGCACCGTGACCTTAGGCGCCTATGGAGCGGGCAAAATCTCCAATGCGGCTGGCGATGGCATCGTTTTCTATGGCCAGCAAATCGCCAAAGACCAAGACTTTGTTTTCAAAGCCAAGGCCACTCTCGAACAAGTCACCATCAATAACCAAGTCGCCTTTGGCCTCATGTTACGGGATGATCTTTATATCGATAGTTTCTTAGGCAGCGCCATTACGGGCGATTACGTCGCGAGTGGCATGGTGGGCAACGCCGCCACAACCGGATCTACCGCCGCCTTCTCGAAGACCAGCGGAGCCTTGGCCAAAGATCTTTTAGCCACCGCCATCCCGGCTGTCAATGATGTCTTTGACCTCAGCATCACCCGAAAAGGCGAATTAATCACTTGCACCTATAACACCTTATCTTATTCCTATAGTGAAAAGAGCTTAGCGGGCATTGATGCCGCCTACGATTACGTTGGCTGCTTCGTCGCCCGACAAGCTCAAGTCAGCTTTAGCGAAATCTCGTTAGCGTAAAATCGCTTCGCGGATATCTTTCTCCACTTCTCTCAAGCGAAAAAGAATGGTCTGCCAGCTCGGAACTGGACCATAGAGCATGAATTGCATTTGCTCGTAGTCTTGCTCCAAAGCTTGCAGCCTTTCTTCGCCTGGGATAATCGTGAAATTCTTTTTCATCTCAGCGCATTTCATCCATGTGTCAGGGAAAAAAGTATCCTTCATGAGGATGACGTCATCCAAAATGTTCGGTTGGGATAAAGCCGAAAGGTAATAAGGCGAAAAACTAAGGCGATAGATATCGTAAAAATGCCTCGAATACCGTCTCGGCGTCATCTTTTGACTGGGCCTTTGCGTCTCACGATAAAGAATCGATATTTTTTCCCAAAAGGTCCTTTCTGGTGCCAAGCAGCGGACCGAAATGGGCGAAAACGAGTAAAAGGAAGCGGCCATTGGGACAATCTGCCGTTGAACAACTGGGCCTTTAGCGGATAAAGACCCCATTTCCAAAAGCAAAGTTGGGCGTATATAAGAAGTCGTAAACTCGTGGGGAAATTCGACAATCAGGGTAGCAATAGATTCCGAAGAAGGCGTAATCGTCGGCTTGAACCCCCACGCTTCCGTCAAACCTTTATCCAAAGAAGCCAAGAAAGGGCCTTTGACAAAATCATCGGTTTCTTGACGGGCCTCATCATTGAATTTCTTTCGCTGGGTTCGATTTCGATAAGCCAAGGGGTCGTTTCCCGAATAGGCCAAAATATCCCAGGCAATCGAGACGTCAAGATCTTCAGAAAAACGTTGAATCAAATCAAAGCATTTCGATAAGCAGGTCCCGCCTTTAAACAAAAGCGAGTCCTTGTAAGGCGAATCGTTAAACAAATAAGAAAGAAGCAGACAGAGCCAATAGTCTTTTTCAACGATAGCAGGCGACAAAGATAATTGAGCGGAAGTTTTGCGAATCAAAAAGGACCGATCCGAGTCGGGGAGCAGAATAGATGGACTCATGAATATTTCTCCTCAAGCGCCGAGGGCGTCTTGAATGGCTTTAGCAAGCCAAGGCGATAATTGAGTGCTTTCGTTTTCTAACGTGATTTTGTCTTTTTCGTCCAGTGCCTCGATGGCCGCTTTTAAGTTGGCATAAGAAAGCTCATGCGGGCCAATTTCCCGCAGAGCTTCCGAAAAAAGAGCGGTCGTTTCAGAACAAAGGGCTAATTCTTTATGAAAAGAATGGCGAAAGACGATCTTGAAGGAGCCGATCCGATACGTTTTATAAGGACCGGTGCTGATATAAACGCTTTGAGTGGGAACTTGGGTGGATAAACCAAGGAGATTAGCGGCCGCTTCTCCTGCAGGCACGATCTTCCAACCAAATTTCCGGGCCAGGCCGTCCGCGATCTCCTCGGGCATGATTTCTTCAAAATCCCCGAAGCGGGCATTATAGACCTTTTTCCCATAAAGCCCGGTGGATAAACGCGTTATTTTGCCTTCTTTCGTCAAGCGTTCAAGCGATTTGGCAATCGCTTTGTACTCGCCATAGTAGCGGAAATCGCTGGTCGAAAACACCCGAAGTTTTCCTTGGCTGATTTTCTCTTCCAATTGGCGCTGTAAAGATTTCTCTTTCATACCATTTACTATATCGTTTTTGCGACAATAAACAACAAAATGATCGCCAATTTCCACTTCGTCTTTCATCTTCGGGATCAAACTCTTATGATGAAGGTAAGGAAGAAGGTTCCCTTTATGGAAGAAAAACATCCTGTTCAAGCCCTGGTTTGGGGCATCGTCGATCTCGTGGTCGCCTGCGTGGGCTTGCTCTTTATCATCCCTGAAATCGTCCTACCGATCGTCTATACGGCAATGAAGGCGGGCGGACAGGTCCCCGAAGCGGATCTCCGGACCGTTGCCACGACTTTCTTCGTCATCGTCGTGGTCTTCGGCGTCATCGTCTTCTTCATGGGCTTAGGTTCCTTGATCATTCGTTCTTGCACCAAATCGCTTTATGTAACGCCCTATGACGATGGCCGTTACCACTCCGGCGTGACGACAAGAAAGATCGCTTTGCCTTTCGCCATCGTCGAAATCGTCGCCGCAGTGCTAGCCACCACTTTCTCTTCCTTGGCTCTTGTTGGCATTTTCTAATCCTCGTCAAAGGCTCAATGATCCTCCGAAATGAGGAGTAGAACAGCCTCACAAAATCAAAAAACGGGGTTCTCAATAGAAACCCGTTTTCTTTTGCCTAACTAATGGCAAAACGCCCCCATTCCACTTCGGGGGACATACAACGGACCATAGGTCGCAGCCCTTCTGCCCCATCAACAAGCTTACACAAAAAAATTAAAAGGCCAGAACGAACTATCTAGCTTTGGGGTCAAAAAGGGCAATTGCGGTTACCGCCTGATCGAACAGATCCTTTTGACCAACCGAATGGTTCAGGGACGAATAAGGGAAACTATGGTATCCGGCTCGGTGTGCCACTCGGACTTTCCGAATGTCCTCTCCCGCGGCAAGGGCCCCATAAAGAAGCATCGCCTTGGCGGCACATTCCTGCGCTCGCGTGGCATTCCAGTCAAACGCGAAAACGTGATCGGAGAGTTTATCGATTCCTGGCTTAAAACAAGTTCGATATTCTTGATTTTCATCCGAGGATCCCAAGGTCAAAATCGACAAAGCCGCTAAGAAAGAATCGCGAAGAATATCCTTTTCAGAAAGACTGATGCCTCGAAGCTTTTTCTCCTCCAAAACCACCCGATGATAGGTTTCAGCAACCACTCCAAAATCCCACATCTCTTCCGCCAAAGCGTTGATGTCATAAAGTTGTTTGATGATTTGCAAACGTTTATCGCAAGACGTTCCGAAACTCGTGACAAAAGGATGGACACCAATGGTTTTAGGGGCAAAGGCCGTCAGCTTATCCCCAAGAAGTGAATCGATCGAGGGCGTCCAAACGCTGGAGGGAAGACCATCGTTCAAAAGAAAACGATTTTTTAGAGGGCTTGCAACGGTTTGATAAAGATTCGACCCGAAATAAACATCAAGTAAAACATTCGCCTCAGTTCCGTAGAGAGGCGGGCAAGCAAATGAATAATGAGCGATCTGAACACCATTCTTGCTGTTGATGGCTTGATGAGAAACCCTAAGCAGAGGAAATTCGTGTTCTAAATCGGCAATGTACGGACCGAGGTCAGTGCCGGGCTTGACAAGAATGTCGATATCGGTCGAAACTCGCTGAGGCTCAGGGAGCAAAAGCATCAGGGAAGTCCCGCCTTTGAAAACAAAATCAAGTTTGCTTGAAACCAGCCTTTGCAAAAGACCAAAGGCATACATCGTCATTTCGAAAACGCCTAAACTGACTTTGGGATAGTGCTTTTGCAACTCTTCGATGTGTTCTTTCGTATAGTTTTCTTTCGATAGCATTTAGTGTTCTTTGAATTTCACTCCAGGGCAGCCCGATAAGGCCACGGCAGACTTGACTTCGCTTTGCACACATCGCCGTTTAGCGTAGCTGAGCAAAGCGCGGCTGTCATAGGAATACATGGATAAGAACGTCCGGGCCAAACTCTCCGCCTCATCCGTGGAGAAAAACTCTCGAAGACCTCGATCAGCGAAGATATCGACAATTAATTTCTCTAAAGATATTTTACCCCTTTCGTGGGAGAGTGGCGAACGACTTGCCAAGGGGAAAATCACAAGCGAATCCCCGCGAGAATAATGGCTGCGTTCTTCCAGGGTTGGATTATAAAGAATCCGGAGACGGGGAAAGTGCTTTTCTAAAAGAGAAAAAGCGAATTCCATACTTCTACTAGGCACTTCAACGATCAGGGTTTCGTGGGCAATCAGTTCATTGAGTCCTTCATTCAATAGCCCAGAAGTAAAGACGACGAAAGGAACTCGTAACTTCTCTCTCAAGAAAAGGGAACGAACTTGTTCCACGAGGGGATTCGTGGGACCGCCTGAATAGGTTTTGGCTTCTTTCCGCGAATAGCGTCCATAGGCCACTCGGAAAATAATCTTTTCCCGAAGAAATTCGGCGATGATCCATGAAAAATCATTCTCTTTGTAGTGAGGATAGGCTATTGACAAGGAATACAAAAGTTCCGCTCGGCTAAAAATATCCTTTGAGGGCAATAGTTTCTCATTCAGGGAGACTTTTGAAGGTTCCATCAAAGGTATTCTACCATTTTATCCATATTATACAAGTTGCCATATTTTAGTAAATTTGGCATGGTATATAAAACGATGTTTTGGTTCGAGGCTGTCTCCGTCTAAACAAAGCATTGAAAAGGCAATAGCGGACGCTTCAAGGGTAATTCAAGTTGGTCCAAACGAAAAAAATCAAATGAGAAACGTCGATGAACAGCCGCTTTGTTCTTTCCTAAGCCGAAGTTAGTCAAATGAAATCAAATAAAGAAAATGACTTATACCCCGTAAGTTATAGGAGCGGGGACACCCCTATCGCTCTTTTTAAAAAAGAATGGGGGATTTGCAGGGAATAATGATTTAAATCGAATAGAACGAACTGTCGAGTCCTAGGCCCAAATAGACCGCATAGGGCAAAAGAGCTTCTTCTTTAAGGTGAGCGAATAAGGTTGGCGTCAATTCCTCAAAAAGCGAAGCGTGATAACGCCTTGGGCAATCATCGACATAGACCTGAACTTTATTGCCATCGATATGGGCGGAGAGTTTGGCTTTGTAACGGGCGTTGAGACAATTGATCCCTTGGACCAAGAAGGGCGAAAGGAGATTCAGTCCGGGCACTTCTTCATCCGCGGTCACGTCGTGAATCTCGTCAAAGGATGGCGAATCGCTTTTGAGACGAAGCAATAACGGTTTCTTTTTGTAGTAGGAAGAGGAACGGCGGTCTTTGATGATGAGCTCAAAAGGGAAGCTGTTATGAAGCGTGAATTCGATGTAGCGGCCTTCCGCTTCAAAAGTCTTGTCCCCCACTTTGGCGACATAGCTATAGCCGAAGGAATAAAAGCTCGCTCCTTCGACTTCGCCCTTGAAGAAGGAATCGCCATCGAGCTCTGGCGTGCAGGAAAGCACTTTTCTTAAAGGCATCGTCAGCATTTTGCGTTCGGGGCGGCGGATAAAAGAAAAGCTCCGGTATTCGCCTTTGGTTAATGCCGGAGTCACCGTTTGATAAAAATAATCGAGATAATGCTGACGGATTTTGAAGGCTTTCCGTAAGCAAAGCGGGGCGATGAGCAAAAAGAAGAGCGCTCCTAAAACCAGCAAAGAATAGCGGAGATAAGGATTGAGACTGGAATCATTGCCCCAGATGCCCATGAGGCAAAGCCCCAAGACCACGAAAATCAAAGCAAAGACCAACGCGGTCACAAAATCGACGAGATGCTCCCGCCGGCTGGCCTCCACTTTTTTTAAAAAATCCACGTTCTCGTTCATCGCGGTTTGAATTATAGCGTTTTTTCAAGAAGAAACACGCCTTTTATGCTTCAAGTGATTTTTGATAGACGTTGTAGTCACATTGATCTTCCGCGAGCATGCTCCTCACATAGGCCGCGGAAGCGAGGCTTGAGGCGCGCCACAAAGCGAAGCCTTCCGGGCAGACAGACTCATCGGTTTTCTCGCCAGCGAAGTAATGGTAATTGATCTCGCTATAACTCTTGAGGAGTAAATCTTGCTCTTTCGCCGTGTAGTCGCTTTCTTCTAAACGTAAAATCATCCGTCTTTGATTCGAAGTCCGGAAAAAATCCTCGGCAAAAGGGCCATAGTTTAATAAGTTCGGATCCGTTAAGCCTTTCGCCTTCGCATAAGAGGCCACATCGACTTTCTCCGTGTGGTAATCCAATTGATCCCGGCTTAGATTGACCACTCCATAGTGGGAAGGCGAGACGAGAAGACTCGAGGAACAAAAATCTGGGAAATACACCCCATTGACGTAATGTTGGATATGAAGATGCCCTGAGAAATTCGCTAAAACGTCATGACTTTCGAAAAGGGAGGATAAAGCCTCGGCATTGCCCAAGGAATAAGAAGAGAAAAGCGGGTTTTGCTTCAAGACGCTTTCATGGCTGAGGGTCAGCCACTTCACCCCCGCTTGCTTCCCGGAGTCGAGTTGGCTTTTCGCCCAGCTCATCGTTTCCTCGCTCAAAGTGCCTTTCCCGCTCGAATACGCATCGGCGCTCAACGCCATCACATAAAGATCTTTCCGCAAAGGGTAGACATAACTCAAGGAGGATGAATCGAACGCCGAGATATGCTCATAAGTCACCGGTGCGTAGATCCTCAAAAAGGAATTGGCATCGACGTTATCGGTGGCGCCCGTAAAATCTTCGCGGTAAAAATAAGCGTTGGTCGAATCGATGTCGTGATTGCCAGGGATCACTAAGACCGCGGTCCCTTGCTCTTCAAGAGGCAAAAGCTTTTCGGCGAGATGCTCGTGGGAAAGCCGCTCGCCATTGAAAGTGAGATCGCCCGTGAGAAAGAGGGCATCGGGCTTGACCTCCGCCACTTTCGCGATGAAAGCATCGATGATCTCTTCGCCATATTGGGTTAATTTGCCATCGGCATTCTCGACCATATTCATAAAAGCAGACCCGCCATCTTTTAATTCAGGCGCCAAATAATGGAGGTCGGAGGCCACCATGATCTTTAGGGGCGAAGTCGTTAAAGACGTTGTCGGCGGAGTGCCGGCAAAAGACAAAAGATAGGGGATAGAGGACGAAGAAGAAGCCCCGCTCGAGGCGCACGACGCCAAAAGCAATGGCAAAAGCGCCAGCAAAACCCCCTTATTTCTTTTGGGGGACCACTTCGGGGTTGGCTTCAAGATCAGCTTGGATGAGAGCATGGACTTTTTCACTGAGGGACTCGCTGTTCAGTTTATCGTAGTCCTTCGGCTCTAAAAGGGCGAGGATTTTGATGGTGACGTGCGTCCGTTTCCAGGGCGCGTTATGGGCGATATCTTCGGTGTGAGAAAGCCGGGCCACCACGATCGGACAAGAGGATTTGAGGGCGATCTTGAAACTGCCGGCTTTGAATTCGTGCAAGGCTCCATCGTGACTTCTCGTTCCTTCAGGAGCCAAGGCGATGCTGGCTTCGTCTTTTTTGATATAGTCGATGCACTGCAAGATACAACGTAAGCCTTGAATGGGGTCATCCCGGTCAATCGCGATAAAACCGGCTTTGTGCATCCACTTCCCCGCCACGAAGAAACTCTCGATCTCTTTTTTGCCTAAGGAAATGATCCTCTCCTTCCGATGGGCGAAATAACAAAGATGATCAAAGCTCGAAAGATGATTGCTCACGAAAAGATAACGGCGTTTTGCAGGGATTTTCTCTGCGCCGATGATTTTGACCGAAACATTGGCGAAGAAGAGAACGATCCAGATAATGTTCTTGATGACGAAGTAGCCCCAGGCTTTGGGCTCTTTGACCGGCTTATGGAGATCGACGAAAAGGGAGGCGAAATAGCAATAGACGAGGAAGAGGGCGAAAAGGGCAAACCAATAGGCAATCGTTAAAGGAACAGGAATGAAGAGATTCCATAACGAAGCGCCCCAGCCACAGAAATAATACGTGACCCCCGTGAGTCCCACCGCCAAAATAAGCCAAATCAAAGAGAGAACCATTGCTTATTATTTTCCCCTAAATGAAAGGAAAAATCACCTGTTTTAACGAAAAGCCTTATAAGGCAAAGGACTCGGGAGTTTCACCGCATTGATTAAACGGGGATCGTCGTGGCAATAACGGTTGCTGAGATAGGGGTCTTGCAAGATCAAACGGGAGACAAGACGGTAAAGCTCTTTCCGCTCCATTTTCGGAAAAGTTTTCTCCATCCGCAATAGATCTTGCTGGGTGAAACCGCCGATTGCTCCAACCGTCGAAACGAAGAACCGGGTTAAGGGACTTTCCTCGATCGGCTCAAGATAGTCTTGAAACGAGAGGAAGTCTTGATCGATATAGGCGGAAAGAAACCCTGAATGTTGGCAATAGGAAAATAAAGCCTCCATCTTGACGATATTCTCGTCTTGGGCCATCCCGAGGATCGATTTGATTTCGACAAAAGCGATTCGCCCATCGTAGGTGCGGAAAATAAAGTCGGGGTAATAAGGCCCAGGGTTAGTGGCCCAGGGTTTGGTATAGGGAATCGCTTTGGTCTGGCCCCGAACCGAAGAGGCGAAGCCACTGCGGGTGATCAGATCCAAGAAATGGGTTTCGGCGTAATCGTTGAGAATTAAAGGCATGCCTCCATCGACTTCATAAACGAGATTTCCTGTCGGTAAGCCATCGCCCGAAGCAATGGCGTAAAACTCTTCTAACGAAAAGCGCTTGGCACTCTTTTGACCGTAAAAGAGGCTTTCTAATCCGGCGCAAAGNGTCGGTAAGCCATCGCCCGAAGCAATGGCGTAAAACTCTTCTAACGAAAAGCGCTTGGCACTCTTTTGACCGTAAAAGAGGCTTTCTAATCCGGCGCAAAGGCGCGGATCTTGTTTCGGATTCGGGAGGTATTTGCTTTTCATCACGACTTCGCTTTCGCCTGGTCTTCTTTTAAGGACGATAAAAGGGCTTCGGCGCTTTCTTCGTGGCAGGATAAGGAAACGAGTTGCTCCGCTAAGGGGATCGCCACCTCATAATCCTTGTCGCGCTTACCCGCTAAAACAACGAGTTGTTCGAGCGCTTGTAAGAAAAGCGAAGAAGAGCCCATCGGCACCGCTTCTTTGTCTAAAAAAGCGTGGAGTTCCTTGGCATCGAGGTTTTGATAAGGGATACCGGTGGTATCGCTAATGCGTTCCACCGCTTCGCTTTCTTGCTTTTCCGCTTCATCATTCTCGGCGAAAGAAAGGCCTAAAGCGTGATAGATCTCGGCATCGCGGTATGCGCCTTTTTCTTCGGAAAGATCAGCTAGAGCGTCATAGAGTTGACGGAGGTCTTCGCCTTTACGGACATAAGGGAACATCGCCACCAGTTCTTTTTTAAGGAGGGCCGGATCTTTCTTTAAGGCTAAAAGGATCGTGTAACGTTCTTGATAGAACGCAAAATGAGCGGGCGAGAAGTTGAGGGCTTTCTTGATGTCGCTCAGGGCCGATTTCAGATCATTGGTTTCGTAGCCAATCGCCGCTTTGAGAGCGTAGATCTCGCCTAAAGGATAAAGGACTTCGGCCCCCAAGCCTTCTTTTTGATGAAGAAAGAAGTCGACGAACTCCTCATAACTATCCTCGTAATAGGCGTAGCGGCCTTTCTTTTGGCTTTGATAAAAGAGGGCCACTTCCTCGACGAAAGGCATCACGCCTTCGAGGCTCAGTTCCGCTTGTTGGAAATCCTGATGCGATAAAGCTTCTTTGATCGCTTTGATGCTCGAGGCGAAATGATATTCTTTTTCGAGATCAACCAAGACCGGATTATCAGCCTCACTCACGCTCTCTTGCTCTTCGATTAAAAGATCATGAATCTTTTGGGCGTAAGCTAAGCGCAAAAGACGTTCCTCGGGATGCTCTTTGGCCAAAGAAGTGAGATAACTCACGACTTCCTCACTCGAGGTGAGGGTTTTCAGATGCTCGGCGATTGCTAAGGCTTCTTTGTTATCCATGGTGTTCTTTCTGGGCTCTTTGGCCCTGTCCCCTAATGGCTCTTCAAATAACGGAATACGCGGTGAAATCCGGATAAAAAGGCGTGGCTTCACCCCAATAGAAAGTCAAAACGTAGTTATTGGTCAAGCTCTCTTTCCCGGTTGAAGTCACCCACTCGCCCGTCCCCGTATTGACGGAGCGGACTGGCAAATAGTTTTCAAAGCTCACGAGTTCTTCGCCTTTAAAACTAGCATCGCTATACGCTTTCGCCCAGGCCATCTTGAAGGAGAAACTCCCGGCTTTAATGCCACTAACGTAATCGGAAACGCTATGGTTATCAAGATAAGAGAAATAAGACTCTTTGGACGAATCAAGGAACACCCTGAGCGCGGCGATATAGGTATTCGCGGCGCTTTCGATCTGCGTGGTTTTGATGCTTTGAAGGGCGGAAGATAAACTCGTCGCACTCGCTGCCGTCTTCTTTAAGATCCCGGCTTCAGGCAAAGATAAGGAAGTATAGGTCCCATCGCTTTCTTGATAGACGAAGGAGTAGATTGAGGTCAAAACCTTCCGTTCATTGAGATCATAATGGGCAGCATAGCCTTTTTCTTGATCAAAGATCGCCCACTCATCGAAATGAATGTCGGTCGAACCCCCGCTGCGGCTATAGGAACGACATAAGGCGGAACGGGTGCTATCGGGGTAAGAATAACTCGAGGAATCGATATAGGCTAAAGCACTGCTAATCGTGGTTTTCTCTTCAGAAGTCAAAGCTAAACTCCCGCAAGAAGATAAGGGGAGCAAGAGAGTTAAGGACAAGAATGGAGTGATTTTTTTCATCAAAAGACCCCCAATTCCTTATTTTCATTATAGAAGATTTGTCAGGAAGGGGGTTAGTAAGAAAAAGGATATTTTCCCAAGACGAAAAGCGAAAATCAGAAGAAGCCGCCTGTGCCCGGGCTAGCGAGGGAATAACTGGATAAATCCGGATAAATCAAAGTGCACTCGCCCCAACTAAAGGTCGTTTCGTCGGTTGCGGTTGAGATCGAAGTGCTCTCCGAAGAGACCTGAGTTCCTTTTTGTAGAAGAGACTTGGGCAAATAGGAAGCAAATTCAAAAGTGTAGACATTATGGGTGTTTTTATCCCCAGCGCTGATATCAAGCGTTTCGGTAAAGGTAAGGTTTCCTTCACTACGGATCGTGATGTCCGAGAAAGAAACGCTTTGGCAGGTCATGCCACTATAAGAGAACGGATTGGAAGAAGAACTCATCCCATAATTGACGGTCCATTCGATCCAGCCATAAATCATTTTGGCTTGTTCTTCGATCGGCGTTTTCGTATCGCTCAGCATCTGGGCATATTGGGTGTCAAAGTCCGCTTTTTCAAGGACGGTGTAAGTTTTTTGGGCACTGAAGACGACCGGATTAAGATAACGGCCATCGGCGGCTTTATAAAGATAATGGGCGTAACTCTGCCCCGAAGAATCGGAGCCCGAGACATTAGAGAAATCCCCACTATTGCGGCAATACGACGCGGTGGTATCGTAGGCGAGTTCCGAGGTGGAATCGTTCACGACGCTAGCGGAGGTTCCCGCATTTTCTTCGTAATGTGAGACTTCGCGCATCATCGCCTTCTCGCTATCGGGAAAAACGAACGAAGTGTCTTTTTCGTGCTTGACAATCGCCGAAAGCGCTTTTAACAAATCGGCGGAAGTGGCGCTCGGCGTTTGACAAGAGGTAAAAGGTAACGCAAGAAAAACCAGTAAAATTCCCACTTTTTTCATTGTTTTTAGCCTCCCCGAGCCTATCGGTTTATTGGCATTATAGCAAGGGCTGAAACGAGAATCACGCTTTAAACGAAAGGCGATGCTTGGGCAATGGTGTAATTAAATTTATAATAGGGGCTATGAAAAACACGGAATCCCTGCTCTCCTTATTGCCCGAATGCGAAAATCTCCGCAAAAAGGCCCTCTTTTTGTTTGTCCTTGAGATTATCTTGGCCGCTCTCTTCGGTTTAGGGGGCTTTGCTTGCATCATCCTCGGGGCGATTCTGGACCTTAATCCGGAATTCCTTAAAGGGATTTTGGTCGGATTGGGTTTTCTCTTTTTCCTCGGCGGGACTTCGGCCTTTTCCTTAGGGGCGATCCACACGAAGAATCATTTTAAAGACCACTTTGAATCCACCTTCGCTCCCTTATTGGCGGAGGGAGTCTATGAAGACTATCATTTTGTCTTCGCCAAACCGATGGAACAATTGAAGAAACAGGCCCTTCTGCCCTTTAAAGAAAAGCCGGATGAGGAGGATACCTCCTATAGCGAAGGTCGAATTCAAGACACCGCGTTCTTCGCTTTTTCCTACGAGCATATGAAAGCGAAAGACGGCCACCCCGATAACGCGAACGGGCTCTATGTCGAACTCACCCTCAAAGAAAAGAAAGAAGCGGAAATCCTTCTTTTAGCGAAGAAGGGCAAAAAGATGTTTTCTTTGCCCGAAGAAAAAGAACGCTTCGAAAGCGAATCGATCGCCTTCAATGACCGCTATACCCTTTCGAGCAATTCGCAGCTTTTGGCCCTTCAAGTCGTGACCCCGGCCTTTATCGATGGAATCAACACTCTCGCCCAAGACGAAGGCGGCAATTTATCGCTCTATCTCAAAGGTAACCGCCTCGTGGTTTATTTCGATGATTATCCCGCCCAGGAAATCTCTTTAGCGCATGCCTTAAGCGCCGAGGATTTAAAGGCATTCCAAAACGAAGTGCTGCTTCCTTCCGCCATCATTAACGCCCTGCATCTTTAATCGCTTTTCTCTTGTTTTTCCCGTTCGGCAATTTCTTTTTCTAATGTCGCATAAAGGAGTTTTGGGTCGATCGGCTTAGCCAAGTGGGCATTCATCCCCACCGCTAAAGATTTATTGACGTCATCCTGGAACGCATCGGCGGTCATCGCGATAATCGGGATCCATGTGGCGTCTTCGCGTGGGAGTTGCCGCAAGGCTCTCGTGGCTTCATAGCCATCCATGATCGGCATCCGGATATCCATTAAGATTGCATCATAAAGATTTAAGGGCGAAAGCTTGAATAAGGTCAATCCTCTTAAGCCATTTTCGGCGAGATCCACCACCATGCCTTTATCTTCCAAAAGACGCCGGGCAATCTCTTGATTGAGGGGGTGATCCTCAAAGACCAAGATCCGTTTGCCCGCTAAGAAAGAGGATGTCGGTGCTTCTTTGATAGGGCCTTTCGGGGCTTCTTTAACAATCGGCACCGCCTCAAAGGGGGCTTCGACGATGAAGGTCGTCCCTTTTCCGAGTTGGCTTTTCACCGTGATGGTGCCACCCATGAGATCCACCATCTTCTTGCAAATCGCTAAACCTAATCCGGTGCCCCGATTATTCGCGGTATCGCTTCGGCCTTCTTGGCTAAAGGGGGTAAAAAGAACCTTTTGGAATGCCTCGCTCATGCCGATGCCGGTATCGGAGACTTCGGCGTGCATCCAAAGCTTGTTTTCGCTCGGCATCTTGCTAAAGAGGCACGAATAAGAAACCTTGCCGCCTTCGGGGGTGAACTTCACGGCGTTGGAAAGAAGATTGAAGATGACCTGGTTGATCCGGAGTTTATCTTGTAAGGGCAAATAGCCTTCCGCCATCGCGATATGAACCGAGAAATGAATGGATTTCTCTTCGCAGAGCGGTCGGATCACCGAATCGATGTAGCTCTCAAACTCTTCGTAGGTATAAGGGGCAGGATGGAGGACGACTTTATTGCTCTCCACCTTGGCCATATCAAGGACGTCATTGATGAGACCCAATAAGAACTTTGAAGAGGTATCGATCTTTTGAAGATAATCCTCGGTGGTCTGCGGATTCTTCTCTTCCCTGGCCAAATAGGTCATCCCGACGATGCCATTTAAAGGCGTGCGGATATCGTGCGACATCCTGGAAAGGAAGTCGGTCTTCGCTGCATTGGCCCGGGTCGCTTCTTCGAGGGCATCTTGAAGGGCTTTTTGGGCAGCGATTTCTTTCTTTTTCTCTTCGTCGATTCGCTCTAACGCCACGACAATCTGATTGCTCTTCTCATTCTTTTCCCCGAAAACGGGCAAGATGACAAGCCGATACCAGCCTTCCTCTTTAAGGAGAATCTCAAGGCTGATCGAATGGCGGCCTTCCAGACGATATGACAAGGTTTTTAAATCGGTGAAGGTGAGATAATCCGGCACGCTTTCGGCGCTGAGCAAGGGCAATAAGGAAAAGCTAAAGAGTTCGCTGGCGTTGTGGGCTAATAAGCTCCGCGAATGCCAAAAAGGGGTCGCTTCGAGTTCATGGAAACGGAGCGAAGAAAGATCCAAGACGTAATCGCAATCGTAGAGGTTGGCTAAGCTCGCGATGACGTGGGAACGTTCTTGTAAGCCAAGCTCATTGAGGGTCGCAGAATAAGATGCCCGAACGAAAGAATTGATGACTAAGGTCAAAAGATGAAAGGCCGCATCGATTTCCTCTTTGGTGCGGATCTTGACTTCGTGGACGGCCGCGACGTATTTCTCTTCATCGATCCCTAACTCTCTGGCGATCTTGCGGAAATGCTCTTCGTCCGGGGGATTCGGCAAGACCTGACCCCCGATGATGCGGCCAAGCACCGTCCCATCTTCGAGGGTGATCGGGGCCGAGAAATCGACGAGACCGGTATGGCAGAAATACACGCCATCGCCTTTCTTATCGCATTCAATGCAACGTCTTCCCCCTTCGGGATTTTTACGGGTGAGTTCGGAGCAGAAGGCTTTGAAATTAAAAGGCCGGGAAATGTATTCGCCATGTTTGCCGACCGCTAACGTGGCCATGCCCGTGCCGATCGCCCACTCCTTCATGATCTCTTCGAAACGGTCCATATCACAGAAATCAGGGATCGAAAGTTTATCGGTTAAAAGGGTGACGAAAAAACTATTTTCAGGCGCCGGTCGTTCAAACTTGGTTACGCTCATAAATATTGACTATATTTATTTTAGCCTAGTCCTAAGCCAATGCGTATAAAAATAGGCACTGCTCCTCATCATTGTTAAGAATCCATTATCGATTCTTCTTTACTATTGACAAAAGATAAGGCCACGGACTCTTTTAAGAATCCATGGCCTTTTGTATCAATTCAGGGGCGTTTTGCAGGCGATATCAGTCGACATCCGGTTCGCGCTTGAGGGCGAAGAAGAACATCACAAGCGAGCAAATGAGCGAGAAGACGAGAATCAAGGCGAAACCAACGAAGAAAATGAGAATGCCCACGATGATTTTGAGGATGATACCGGCGATTAAGGAACCGATGCCATCAAACTGGTTATCGAGAAGCGATGAAGGCAGTTGGATAAAGGCGATGAAGACCGCCCATTTAAAGAAATGTCCGACAAAGGTGTTACCCATCGTCAAAACAAAGATGAGGGCGAAGAAGGCGTAGGCCACCACCGGCGAAATCGAAAGGGCGACGATGCCACCCGTCTTGTTGCCGCTTAAAAGCATCAGCACGCCGATCACAATGCAAATCACTAAGGCCAGACCACCGACGATCGAGCTGGCAATCCAAGCCGCTTTTTTAACTTCAGCGACCTTCCGGTTGTGCTCGGAGATCAACTCTTGGGCACAACGATCACAGAAGATATCGTGGCCTTTCTCATCAATATGGTAAGTTGTCTTACTCTTTTCTTTCTTGCGGCCAAAAAAGGTCACGAGTTTCGTACCCTGATGGCTGACTTCATCTTTATCAAGGATCTTGCCACATTTGCAGCAGATCCGCTCTTTGGGGGNTTCATTATTNTCCAGCTGNGCAGGNTCAATGNCTAANNCCTCNGCGATCTTTNNAATTTCNNCTGGNGTNGGNGTNAAATCTCCGCTTTCCCAATCCGCCACCGTCAACGTCGTCACTGAAAGTTTCGNCGCNAAATCCACGGGNGAGAGTTTTTTNACTTCCCGNGCNGCCTTAATCGATTCACCGATTTTCATGAAAGGGTTCCCCGGAAAGAGAAGCGGATCTTTGCCGTTCTCTTTCGATCAATGTCATCTCTTTTTCGTCTTTTTTAGTATAACGAAATCCAAGTTATTCGTATAGAAAATCAAGGCAAAAGAGAAATAATTGATAGCCCATCAAGAGGATTTTTCAAAGTGGTGTGGCTGAAAGAAGCGATTTTTTCGCCGTTACAAAAAATCTTTTGATCGCTCAAAGAATTGCCCATTTTTAAGGCCGATTTTGTGTTTGGCAATGTCACAAAACACGAACGGCCATCAAAAAGAGAATGACAAGAAGCCAAAGAAATGCGAGCCCTTCCATATCCTATTACCTCCTCCCCTTTTACCATCGATCATCATTAATGCAGTGAAGGACACCCCAGATGATAAGACCGAGGAAAAATATGGTCATTATAAGCATTTTGCGTTCCTCCAAGTCCTGATTGTAGAAGCCGATCGTTCAATCTTTGATATTGCCCAATGAAACTTTAAAAAAGTGACTTTTCCGTCTCTAAGATAAAGATATAATAATNTCAATGAATTCATTAGGGGCTTACGTTTCTCAGCGCCGNAAAACATTAGGACTTCGCCAGCAGGATTTGGCGGATGCTTTAGGATATACGGTTCAAGCGATAAGCAAATTTGAGAATGCCCAATCGCAAATGGATATTTCTTCTTTGCCCAAACTTGCTCAGACTCTTCAGCTTTCGTTGGAAGATCTTCTGAAACAAAACGTAGAGCCAACTTCTCCCGCCTGCGCGATCACTTTTTCGAGCGAAATCGTCGCAGCAAATCTTCTCCATCTTCGTAACAGCATTAAGGCAAGCCAAGGCCAAACTGCGAAATGGATGGGGGTTTCAAAGCGAAGCGTTGCCAATTACGAAAGTGGCGCCTCCTTGCCGTCAGTAAATGCTTTGGTAGGCTTTCTAAGTCATTTCAAAATCACTGCGGATGATTTTTTCGGTAAAAAACTGGGATCCGAAATTTCTGCTAAAAAATCAAAATCCCTGCAAAAGCCCCTTCTAATTGGTTTAGGCATTGCCTTATTCGCGGCTATTGTCATCGGCTCGACTTCGCCTTTATGGATTCCGAAAAGAAACGCTCAGGGCAATTCGGAGTCAATCGACAGCGTTGGCACCAACCAAAGTTCAAACGATAATAGCGTGATTTCCTCGAACTCTAGTTCCTCTTTCTCTTCCTCGTCGTCCAGTTCTTCCTCTTCATCGGCATCAAGTTCTTCAGCCACGGTGTCCTCTTCTTCCTCGGCAGTAACTTCTTATGCCGGCGACGATATCGATCCCTCTTTCCCTGGCTTAAAAGAATTTTCTCTTCGAAGCAACGATGTTTCTGCGTTGACGGTTGCGCCAGGAGATTATGAAATTTCGTTGCATTGCGAGCCCACGAATTATATTCAAGAACAAGGTTATAGCTTCGCCCTAAACCTTTCGCAGACTATCGAGGGTGTCAGCTTATCAACCGGAGCCACGGAATATGCCTCACGTACCTTGAAGATTTCGAAAAACGTTGCCAACAACACTCACATCACGGTTGAGGGAACTCTCATTCATAACGGGACCATTTTGAAACGGAAATGCATTTTCGCCCTCACCAATCCCACCGGAGAAATTTCGACTAATTTCCCGGGAATCGTTGCCTTCTATGCCACCATTAATGGAGCCAGTGATGTGTCTTTAACGCCTGGGACTTACCCAATCGAGTTTCACTCGCCTGATGCTGAAGGCAATGACGTTTCGCTCGATTCTTACCAAATTAGCATGGGACTTAGCGCGCCAAAACCAACGGGGTTCGAAATTGCCCCCGCCGGAACGAATGCCTATAACTTCGTTCTCGGAGACGATGCCGGCGATGGCGTATCCGTTTCTTGCGGGCCGATGTTACTAAATAACCGAAATGCCACCTTCATTTTTGGCACAATGGGCTTAAACGTGACCGCCATCAATCCCGGCCATTGAGTCCACTATTTTGCATCCTCTATTCACTCTTTTTTGCATCATTTTCTGAACAAGTTGATACACAGGATTTTTCCTTTTGCTTATTCTAAAGGCGTCCTTAAGGAATCCGCCATTTAGCGGAGGATGATCATCTCCTTAAATCTATCGAGGAGATTGACGATGAAATTATCAAAAGCCGAAGCTGTTCTTTTGCTGTACGACAAATTTACTGAAAACCATTTCGTTGTCAAAGAAGATTTTCTCAACGAAGTCGAAATCAGCGATTTGACTTTCCGACGCTATATCGGCGATATTCGCTGCTATTTAATGGAATTCCATCCCAATAAAGAAATCCTTTATCGAAAAGGGGATGGAGTTTACCACCTCAAAGAGATTCGCTGATTGTTCATTTTCTGAACTTTCGCCCGATAAACTAACAAACAAGGAGTATTAACTATGTCGAAAAAACCATTGATCAACATCATCATCGCGCTTAGCCTAACTGGGATTAACCTCATTATGGCCTTAGTTGTCCAAGGCTGGCTTTATTTTACTTTGGGCATCTTCGCTCTAATTCTCTATATTATCGGTATTGTTCTCCTTAAGAAGCCTGAAACAAGAACGGCTGCGCTTGTTCTCGGCCTTCTTGGGGGCGTTCTTTCGCTCATTAGCGGCATTGTCGCTCTTATCGCCACTGCAATCGTGGCCGATAGTGCGCCGGATTGGTTGGGGTTATTCGTCTTTCTTGCCCTTTTTGGTTTCACCGCATTCCTTATGTCTTTGCTCGGCTTCATCATTGGGATGAAAGAAAAGAGCGGCCAGATAAAAGCGAATCCTTCCCCCGCTTCAGAAGAGCCGACGATTTCGGGTGACCTAAGTCAGGCCGAAACGCTAAAGAAATACAAGGAACTACTCGATTCTGGGGCAATTACTCCCGAAGAATACGAAGAGAAGAAAAAAGGAATTCTTAAATGAAAAAATCAAACATTTTAGGCCTCATTGCCTTAGGATTGGGTTTCATTGCTTTCATTTTGATGGCTGCCCCTTGCTGCACCATCGCGAATGAAGGCGACACAGGGAATGTCTTCGACTACGCCTTTGGGACGCAAACCCTTCGCCAAGAAGCTGGTTTCTTAGTTATCTTTATTGCCCTACTCGTAGGAGAAATTTTCCTTGGAGTCGGCATTCTCATCAAGTTATTCACCCCTTCGCCAAGTTACGCCGCCTTTCTTATTTTCGGCGCTTTGCTTTTTCTCATCGGTGGGGTCGCGTTCTTCAATGTGCGAAACATCATGGCGGATTTCGCGGCCGAAGTGAACCGACAATATTCGTCCGATGATTACAAGAGCGTTTTGTCACTGAAGGCCGGCCCTATTTTGGGCGGCCTTCTTTCCCTTGCCACGGCCGCTCTTTCAGGCTCAGTTGAACCCGTTGCTCTTCACCTCGATAACGCTCCAAAGAAAAATCCGATCCCGGCACCACAATCAAATCCCCCTCAAGATGCCACAAAACAAGAAGTTCCCAGTACCGAGGATAAAAAAGCCGCAGAGATAAAGGCTTATCATGACCTTTACCAAAGTGGAGCGATTACCGCGGATGAATACGAAAAGAAGAAAAAGGAGATCCTTTAATAGCCGGGGAAATTCGCTAATTTTAGCTAAAGTTTCGTATATTTAGTCGCTTTGCCCTTGCATTTATCGACCGGATATTTCTTGGCATTCTTTGCCATTTTCGCTTCGATGATCGTTGGCAAATCGACATCCAAAGCAATCCCCATTTGGATACAATAATTCAAGACGTCGGCGAGTTCTTCGCACACCGCTTCTTTGTCGAAGTTCTTTTCGTCCCATTGAAAGCACTCCAACAGCTCGCCCGACTCGATGCTGATGCTCTTGGCGATATTGGCGGGCGAATGGAATTGATCCCAATTCCGCTCCTCAGTGAATTGTTTGATTTCTTGCTTTAAACGTTCTAAGGAATCCATATTTTTATGCTCCTGGCTTTAAATGCGAACGAAAGTAATCCGCCAAAGCCTTATCCTCACAATAAACATAACAGCCTTTTTGCCCGCGGGTCATTAAAACCTTATAGGTATTCCGAATGAGACGGTCGGCGGTCAGGAAATCCGTTGTCCGAATTCCCGAGGTATGGTCGTCTTTGGAAATCGCCTTTTGGTTGGTGACGACTTTCTCCCCGTTGTAGCGGAGATCTTCACCGACGATAATCCCGACGTATTTAAACTCCATCCCTTGGCAGGTATGAATGCAGCCGACTTCACCGAAAGAATCCGGATTGACCGCCCAGATATCATCACCCTCAAGATTCCATTTCGCTTGAAAACCCCCTGGAAGGACGATGTCCCAATCACCCCGATGGTTTTTCACATTCCAATCAAAGCAATAGCCCGCCACCATTCGCGACAAGCCCATCTCTTGGTCCTTCTTGCGGAGAGCTTCGCGCATTTCGGATGCACTATCAAAGACCTGAAAGTCATAATCGCCGGGCAAGAAAGAGTTCCCAGTCGACTTGATCATCAAGAGGTTATTCAAGAAATTGATATAGCCATCGGAACCATTGCAGCGGAATTGCGCTCGGAGTTGATAGTCGGCTCCAAAAAGCAATTCAGCCCCGATTTGCGCGGATTTTGCAGCGATAAGATCCGCGGTGCCGATGTCTTTGGTCGTGATGCGCTGATCCTCATCCAAAAAGAAGATCGAGACCAAAGAGGCTTTCATCGCGTCGAGAAGCATGTCGTCGCCTTTATACATATAGGGTTTGCTCTGGAGCCGATGGGCTTCGTCAAAAAGACCGACTTTAATTTGGTTCTCTTTGAAATAAGGCAAAGACATATGGGACGGAAACAGCTTTTTGATATTAATCTCTTTTTGTTGATCGTTTTTGGCGAGCAAAGCTTGATAGCAATGGCGTGGAGCCGCATTCTTCGTGATATAAGCGGCATAGTAGCCCTTCTTCACCCAATTAACCAAAAGGTTGATGGCCAAGACCGATTTTCCAGTGCCCGGTCCCCCTTGAACAAGGATGACACGTTTCTTGCCGTCTTTTAAAGACTGTTCGATTGCCGAGTTCGCCAAGTCATAAACCTTGATCTGATCATCGAGCAGAATGAATTCCTCGTTGCCTTTGAGCATCGAGTAAAGGGAATCCTGGAGGGCCTTTTGCGGCTTGATGTCTCCAGTATCGATTTTATAAAGCAATTTCCCATCACCGGTTTTAGCTTTGACGAATCCTTCGATAAAATGCCTAAGGCGTAAAGTTTCATCGGCATAAAAGATTGGAGCTTCTTTAAACCATTGGGCGTAAATCGGGTTTTCGATGACGTCGCGATAAATCCCTTTATCCAAATTGTGGCAATAGGAACACGGGACCAAACGGACGTTTTCTTTGACGATGGTCTCGCAATAGTTTTCGAGACTCCGTTTATAGGAAATGGCTTGGTAGCAAGGGTGCTGCGTCAAAGATCCCCCTAAAAGATCGGACCAAATGAGATGCTCCCGAGCTTGATCAGTGCTTTTGACCCGCGACCACTGCTTCAATTCGATGATGACGATATTGTCAGGGTTCGTATCGTTCGATCCCAAAATCATGAAATCAATTCGGCTTTGCGCCATCGGAATCCGATATTCAATGGCCACTTGAACGTCATCGGGGACGGTTGAACCATCCAAAACATCGCGGACGAACTTCAAAGAAGACCGCCACGATTGGATTTCCTTGGGGTTATCATCATGCAAGCCATTCTTGGCAAAACCTTCTTCGATCTTTTTGACGATTAAACCATCGCGGACATGATCATTAAAATTCTTTTTGCTGTCCTGATAAATAATCATTTGTAAAATGATATCACGAAACGTTTCTTTAAGACATCAGCCTCTTTGGACTTCTTCGGCGATTCGAAGTTTATAAATGCCAGCAAAGACCCGTTCTTCTTCCGATAACCCTTGCAAAACCCCCTCCTTTTCTCTAGCAGACGGAGGATGGTCCATGAAAAAGGGGTGTCTTGACCACCCGATCAAGACATCCCTAAGACGAGAAGACTTTATTACGCTGCGTAAGGAGCGTATCCCGGATCATTCACGATGCCATAGAAAACCGGCAAACCTAAGAAAGAAGTCGTGAAGAGATGAGGGCGATTCACCACGAAGTCATAATTCTGAAGTTCGGGCGGCATCGCGGCCCCGGAATTGCTCACCACCGTCGCCGAGGCGGCATAGAAACCATTGTAATCATAGGAGAGGAGCGAATCCTGTTTGATGGAAGAGAGGTGCTCCCCCTCTAACTTGACCAGTTTCTCTAAAGACGAATCAAAAAGTTCGCCTAAACCCAGATCCCTCAAAGTCGGGGTCAGATCCAAATCGGTTTTGATCAAGAAATACGGGGCTTCGACGTTAAGACGATAAACCTTGGAGGTCATCTTGCTCGAATTCACGAAAATCTTGTCGATCAAATCAAAAGGCGAAGTGCCTTCATCGGGCAAATAATAGATGAGGTCACTCTTGGAAATACCGGTGCTCGCGGAAACGTAACCATCGCCAAAGTAGACCGTGCCTCCATCATAGTAAGACGTCTCGACGTAGTCCACTGACTTCTTCGTTCCATCCCCGAGGGTGTAATCCAGATAATGGCTTCGACTTTGATATTCTTTTTTCAAAGCTAATTCCCGACTCGGCAGGAAGTGGTCTTGGAGGAAATAGGACGAGACGCAAGAGGCATTCGAGTTATCGGGAGTTTGGAGCTCGGGCAGACGGTCAAAGCCTTCGGGCGCCACCTTCTTGAGCCAATCTTGAAGCGCCGCTTGGGTTGGTTTCGCGTGATAAACATCGGCGAAATAATACGTTTGCAATCCTTGTAAAAGCGCATCGATATTGAGATTTCGTAAACCGCCTTATTGATTTCGTCCATGCTCTTGGCCCCAAGGGTTTGGCAATAGGAGGCCTGGACGTTGTCACTCGAAAGATAGACTTCCATCGAGTAGCTCACGAAGGCATCGACCACACTGAAGGCTACCGAATTGGTTTTGCCATTAGTCTTGAGGGCCAATGGCGCGATTTTCTTTGCAAAAGCCAGGTAGATTGATTTGCTGCTCGAGGAAATCGTATCCTGATGGGTCTTGGCTTTCGCTTCAAGCAAGACTGTGGGCGTAACGCTATGCTTTTGCACGGCGTTGGCGATGGCAAAGCCACCCCCAACACTCAAACCTGCCACGGCAACGCTAACTCCAGCAATAAGAACGATTTTCTTT
>JGI20225J20221_1000818_pt1 | contig 42546 bp, 11 predicted proteins | sample BioMet4_FD_20221 | JGI IMG/M metagenome (IMG submission 20221)
GACCACATGCCGGTGATCGCTGGACCACATGCCGGTGATCGCTGGACCACATGCCGGTGATCGCTGGACCACATGCCGGTGATCGCTGGACCACATGAGCGTCATACCCCAAGAGGCTTCCCGCTGGTGCCCAAAGGGTCCAGAAGCACGACGTCACCGGAGAACTTGCTCCGGGAGGACAGCACGGCGGTTTTGCGTAGCTCGGCCATGGCGAGGGAAATCTGGCGGCGGATCTGCTTTTGCGGCTGTTCCAGATCCAGGTTGATCGCGGCGGCCAGGGTGAGGAAGTGGCCGCGCCACTCCCCCCGGTGGGAGGTGGCGAAACGGTGCAGCGCCTTCGACACTGGGCGCGACAGCTCTGCTCGTTTCGCCAGATCCAGCAGGTTGACTGAACCAGCCGCGTACATCTCAGCAAAATAGGGATTCACGGTGACGGCGATGGTAGCGTCTTTGTCATCGCCGTCAGCACCGGCCACCATGTTCGTGATGCTCCACTTCCCCCGCTTGGTCTGAAGCCTGACCACGGCCATGGCCAGCAGTTCCAGCCCGGCCTTCACGCGCTCGTAATTGCGCTTGCCAGTCGTCTTATATCCAAGCGCCGTCAGGATCGGCCGCAGCGGTCCCCTATACGTCCAGGTGGGGCGGCCGGCGTTGTCCTCGGGGGAAACCGTTTTCAGCAGCGCCAGGACCGCCAGAAGAAGGTCTTCCTCGAAGGTGGACAGCTTGGGGCCTGAGTATGTGACGTCCCCCCAGGCGCTCTTGGCAATGACCATGCCCCGGATAAACGGACGCGAGGCCAAGGCCATTTCGTTCTTCCCCATTGGAAAAAACGGCGACACCCGGCACAGATCGGTCGGCATGGGCGCAAAAGCCATCCATCCCTGCTCGGCTGGTAGGACGCCCTTGGGCGCGATCTCCCCATGGAGCTCTGCGGCGGCGGTTTCGGCATCCTGCTCGATGGGCAGCCCCGCACGACGAGACGCGATGCGATCCGCAACCGTTTGCCAGGCCGGTTTGCACAGTTCATTGCTCATGTTGCCTACCTCCTCCCGAAAATGGACCGCCAAAGCGACCGTCTAACAGGTTTTTCCGCTTCGCCCTGACCTTCGGGTCGGATTTCGATTTTCGACGGCTCTACGGGCTTGCCTGCCCCCATCCCGACCGGCAACGCGCAAAGTAGTTGATCCACCCGGGCATTGGCGGCATCAAGTTCGCGTTCTGCTCTGGCCAAGCGCTCTTCCAGCAGTCGCCGGACATCAGCCGCTGCATCCAACCGGGCACGCAATTCGGCAACAGTTGGTGAATCTAGCTCGCACTCTTGAGCCTTGGTTTTCGTCTTCTGGTTTCCTGGCTGGTAAACACGGAATAGCTCGGAACTATCAACTATCCACTTACCATTCAGGTCTTTTTGACCGGAAAGCCGGCCTTCTTTGATCGCCTTAAATAAAGCCTGCTTGGTCAAGTTTACAGCGGTTGCCGCTTCGGAAAGTGTCATCTCCATAGGGTAACGCCCTCACTCATTTTTATGGGCGTTACCATTAAGATAAGCAAACCACCATAAAAAAGCGGGGCGCACCGACATTGGCACGCCCCCTTCCTGCGATCTAGGCCGCTCGCCGGCCTTTGGAATCCAGTAGCACGTCCACCGACTTTTGAAACCCTTCGAGCAGATAGGAAAGCCCGTACATTTCCTCAGCCCCCCAGAGAAAATGTCGCTTCCACTCGCATATTGTCCCCGATTTCCCTTGCAGCGGCACCGAGGAACGCAAGAACACAACTACAGCGGGAAAGCTCGTACTCGAAATTATCATGTGGACGACAACGGAACTGGCAGCGGCTTTCAGACAGGTCTTTGAGCTGTTCCAAGGTAGGCATGTGAAAGACTCCTATGATTCAAGCGTTGTGGGCCTTGCGCCATAGAAAAAGGCCCTGAGTTTTGCTTGCGACCATAGGACCGCCTCCATGCCTCACGACATGAAGAAACTCAGGGCCACGCATAAACGCCACAAAAGAGTGGCGGCTATTCGCCCAAAACAAAACCCCAGGTTTTGAGGGCCTGGGGCGGCCCTATGGATGCAAGCACCTTGACCCTACCCCGGCCCGTGCATCCACGTCAACATCGATCACGATAGAGCACCGGATTTTCTGCTTGCCAGTCATCCCAAGCAGCACGAATTTCGTCCAGATTTCCACGGGCTATCAGATGCTTTACTCTTGGTGGAATATAATATAGAGACCAGCCGTTGCCACGCTCCCGATTGATGCAAAGTCCACGTTCTCGCATATCGCGGCGTAACTGTAATACTTCTTCGGTGTCAAATCTCCGCATACAAATCACCACCGGACCGTTGGGGTACAGCGTCACAACAGCCGTCGTTATTGTTCGTAAAAGGCCAGACAGCGCGCCATTCATCATCGGCAATGCTCGGGGCGTGTCTACGGCACTCGCCCATAACGGCGTCAGCAGTAGCAGTTTCCCAAGCTCCACAACGATCACAAGTAACAAATCCCGCACTCATGTTTCTACCTCGCTTCATAATTACGACAGCAGCAAGTTTCCATTACTCTGTCATTTGGTTTCGCTTTGAAATCTTGAAAGCACATTCCAAGTCTAGGTCTATAATCTGCCGGGACAAAATAGATGCAGCTTTTACAGCATTTCGGTTTCGTAGGATCGTCACGCATTCGTTGTTTCCTCTTGCTTGGACGATCCGTGCAACTCATCGCCACCAGGACGCGGCTTCCAGCCCTCTACTTCACGAACTTCATTAGGTGTCAAGATGCCGCATGTAACAGCGATCTGGTGGCTTTTCCACCTGGTCTCAGGGTCTCCGCGAAGCAGGCCGGAAAGATCAAATTCAATCTGGCGTTGAGAAGGACCGGAAAGCAGCTTTCTCTCTATCTCTGCTTCAATACGTCTCAACCAAGGGCCAAGCGTATGTTGTGCGAACCATCTTCCGGCGGTCTCTGAATTGGTGAAAGAGCTGTTGTCCCAAATTCCAACAAGCGGCGGCGGCACCTGAAAAAGGCGCGCAATTTCCTCAGCGGCGAATTTGCGGCTATCCAAAAGTTCGATGTCTTCGGCAGTAGGTGAAATGACTTTTACTTCCTTAGAGCGATCCAGAAGCATAATCCGTCCGGCTTTTGATGGGCCGCCATATCCGCTATGAAGTTGTTCGCGCATCCTCTTATACTGTTCTTCGGAATAATTCCCCTCCGTGGTCACGACGATAGAAGGAACCGCCCGGTTCTGCATGTAAGCAGAAGAAAACTCCTGGACAAGCAAAGCATTCAGCAGGGCACCATGGGCGCGTGCTAAACGGGCTCGCCCAAGCAAGCCGTCATCACTGGTGTCTTTGAGGTGGAGCACTTCGGTATCCAAGAGACGACGCTGCTTTCCAGTTCCACCGTAAATGCTCACCACGTCGGTCACGTCATAGATCATGCGACCGCTTGGGAGGATCTGAGGCGATACGAGCCACCAGGGGATAGGACGCAGCTCGGCCAGACGGCCGGCACCGTCTGTCACGATCTCCACGAGACCGTTGCCCCACAACAGGGCCTGTCTGGTCCACCAGGTGGCGAAGTCGGGCCAGCTCTGCCGGCTGTTCGGGCCGTGGGCGACGAGACCGGCCAAGGGGTGGCGGGAATCAACATCGCGGCCACCGTCCTGCTCGCGGTAAACATACACGGGCAGGCTGGACACGCCGTCAGCAATGCGGTCCACGCACGCGGACACGATGCTGAGGGCTTCGGCCTGCCGGGGGTTCATGAGTGCGCCACCGGGTGTCGTATTCAGGCCAGACAGCCCCCGCACGCCGTCCCAAGACGGGTCTTCGGCGGCACGGGTCTCGGGCTTGCGTTGAAAAAGGGAAAAGAAGCTCATAAGCACGTCTCCAGATACTTCCTGGCCAACACCAAGCGGACAGGGAGGACATGATGGGCGGATCGGGCCGTGACGGTGGTTCCGGCATAGGCTGGCCAAGAGGACACGACGCTGATCTCATGCAGATTGACATGGAGCAGCTCGCGCAGGTCATCCTGCCACCGCTGCCCACCATCGGGGACGGAAAAGCCAAAGCTCATGCCTCCCAGGTCGCCGCGTTCGGCCAGCTCCAGGATGTCATGGCCTGCGGTCGTGTCCGGGATGTCCAGGGAGAAGGCCAAACCACGCATGTCTTCGGCAAGCCGCAGGGTGCCGGATCTGGTGCGCGCCAGTACCTTGGCCGGGTCGTGATCGGCCAGGGCCAGCACGTCGCCGGCCAAGCTGGCCTTGAACGCTCCAGGCCGGATGACTTCCCGAAAATCACTCACACGTGCTTCTGTACCGAAAATCGCGGCGTACCCTTCCAGCTTCCGTCCCTTGGCTCGAAGCTCAGACGAAAATCTTTGTTCGATATTCATAGAAAAAAACCCTTCGCTGCTCATCAGGCCCAACCCGCGACGGCTGGACGACGGCCACCGGGGTGGTGGTGGCCGTTTCGCATGGTTACGCCGTGGTGATGTCCTTGATGGCCGCGAAGGACTCCGTGTGCCTGACAGCGAGGTCGAGCGTCATCATGGCGCGCACCGACACGTTGCCCTTGGCGTAGGCCGTGGACTCATACGGGTTGACCAGCAGATCCAGCTCCGACCAGAACCCGAGAATCAAGTCGGAGAAGTTGCCGAAGATGAGGGCGGACAGGCCGGTGCCGGTGCTCTTGGTCAGGTCGCTCGGGACCAGATTGGTCACGGCCGCCGGGTACCCGGCAAGGGCGTTGGGCTCGGCCCACAGGAAGCCACCCGAAGCGTCACCGGAGACCTTCAGGGCCTTCCGGGCAGCGTTGCGCACCTTGGCGTTCGTGAGGAAGGCCAAGTTGCCCTCGTCAGCGTTCTCGACCTCCAGCTCGGCCATGAGGTCGTTGATTTTGTCCCAGGTCAGGGCACCGCCAGTCGCCCCGATGGCCACGTCACCGATGCCGCTGGTGGAAAGAATGCCCGAAGGCTCATTCGAGCCGCCACCGACGATGGCCACCTTGTCCACGGCCTCGGCCAGAACGGCGGACAGGTCGGCACGGACCAGGGTTTCCACGTCCGGGCTCGACTGCATAAGCATCTGCCGGGACATTTCCACGATGCCGCCCGCGTGTTTGGGGCTCATGGTGATGGAGCCGAACTTGGGGTCAGAAGCGGTCAGGGCCGCGTTTTCAGCAACCCAACCCGAGGAGGCACTGCCCTTCAAGTTCGGGATCTCCAGATTGCCCACCAGGCCGGAAATGACGCGGGCGCCAAGCCGGCGGATGACCAGGCGCTGGCGGAGGGCGTCAACGAACAAGTCGCCGCGATGATCCATGCTCACCAGATTGGAGCCGGCACCATCGGCCGGCAAGGCCGTGGTCAGGACGCGCTGTTCCAGGGCAGCCATGGGGACCAGGATGCCCTGGGCCTTCCGGCCGGAACGGCGTTCCAGCTCGGCGGAAATCTCCCGTTCCCGGCCTGCATCCACGGACATGCCGCTGGCGGCGGCGATGGCCTTGACCAGGGAAAACTGCCTGACCTCATCGTCAAAGGTCTGGTCTCCGGTGCTGGTGATGGGCGTGCCGGCCGCCCGCCGCTCAAGCTCGTCCAGGGTAGCTTGCCGCTGGATCGCGGCCTCCGCCTTGGCCGCCTCAGCCTTCAGGGTGTCGAAGCGCGCAGTCTCGTCGGCGGTCAAGTCGCGCTTCTCGGCCTCGGCCTTGTCCACAATGCCACGCATTTCGGCTACAGTGATAGAACGCTTCTCTTGCAGTTCACGAAGATTCATATCAAAACCTCTCTTACTTTGGTTTTATTGTTAATGCGGTGGTTGATGCCCTTTCTATGTATTGAACCCAGCTTCACAATGCGGCGTCTTTTCGAGGACACCTTACAACAGTGACGCCACCGCTCGCCACTACGGAGCGAGGCCGCATATCACTGAGCAGCGCAACCTGCCCAATTTTATTCATCGGCCTCATTAAGGCCGAGGTTCTCAACAATCTTGCGAACGATGGGACCGGGAAGGATGACAAGAAAGGTACAAGCGCCGTGTCGCACTTCATCGGCAATTTGCTCATCAACAATTGACGTATGGCCCGATCCAATGGCAATATTTTCGCCATCGTTATAGATCACATACTTGATAAACTTGTATGCAATTTCTAGGACACTAGCGGGCGCTTTCTCAAACGATCTAAGACACTGTGCGGGGTATAACATCGTACTTTCAACCAATTCGGAAGCAGTAACAATGCTGGTGAATCCGGCCAGCTTGGAAACGAAGGCAATGCGCAGAACGTCGAGAATACTGAACTTGCGCCAGGACGCATCTTCGCGTTCCATGTTGGCGTCGAGTAAAATTTGTCTGCGGTCTAACCAATTACGTAACTGTGTTGGACTAACATTAGCGGCCAAAGCAGCTTCACGAAAAGAAAACTGCGGTAAATCAACTTGAATGATTGGCATATCGCCACCTCCATTTGCGCGAACAATAGTGGAATGCCTCGTGTGATACAAGAACCCCCGTGCAAGTATTTTAGATATATAGTTTAAATTAGAAAAGTTGCAGTGCCGCAACAGAGGTTGTTTGCGGGCGGGGAGGCTCGGATGGGTCTTGGGTTTGGTTTCGCTCTACGGAACAAAACCCAAGACCATGCGGGTATGGGGGCCTGTCGGCTCTGGGAGATCAGTGAAAACCTGCACCGGGCGGAACTGACGGCGCTGGAACGGGACAAGCTGGTCGCGGAGTGGGTGGAGCTGACGGGGGATCAATCGGAACAAAGTGTTCCAATTGAAAGCAAGCGTGAGGACGGCAAGGGGCATCGCCCTGAAAGTGGTGTTCGTCTTGCGGCCCGCCGGCTCCCCGTCGAAGGCAAGACTGACGATGCCAAGCGCATGAACGTCGTCCGCGCCCTCAAGGTCGCCTCCCTTTCCCCTGAAGCCCAGGATGAAGCAGTTGAGGCCGTTGGCTTAAACCATACCACGATGATAGGAAAAGACTACAAAAACGACAGCGCAAGAATTTGAGGGGCGCACTCGGTTTTACGGCGTCAGCTCACAGAGATTTTTTCCAAGTGCTTGATCGAATTGAATATTTTATTAAATTTATGATAAATTTATGGGCCAGATCTCGACCAGGGAAAGGGGTGGGGCTCGTCATCTTAATTATATCTCAGCTTTTCGGGTAGTTATAAAAATATCATGTCATTTCAACGCGATGACGCATGACGCATCGGGCACCTATTTTCCCATTATTTGATTTTATACGCGTCCGTAGCCCTCAAAACATCAATATTTTTGAATAATGGGGATTTTGGTGCCCAATGCGTCATGCGTCATCGCAGCATAATCACTAACTTTTTTCAAAAATCACCCTCTTCTGGTCATAAAAAAGCCCCCTTGCGGGGGCTCTACGTTTAGTTTTTATCTACATCACTGTATTAGAACGCCTCGTCCGGTATTAATCGAATTCCCCCATATCCACGAACAGCGGCTGTTCTTTTTCTACTAAATCCACGTCGAAGCAAACATGCCCCGAATGCTTTTGTACTCCCGGCTTTCTCGCCGTGTTCTTCAGCAAACAACTTCCATGAAGCAAACAACGCGCTTGTCGTATCCTCATAACTCGATCCAACCTCACACTTTTCACTTATCCACTGACCAAAAAAGTCTTGATCCTCGAAATAGGCTTGCGTTGATCTATCCACCACTTCTGGACGAACAAGGCCGTTTTCTTGCCAATCAAGACAACCCTCGATCATCCAACGTAATATAGCGGAATATTCGCTTTTCAACTTCTCGCCTAGCTCACGATCAACAACTTCAGGCTGGTATACGAATGGAATTATGTTAAATCTGCGTTTCGCAGCATCATCAACATTACGAAGCACGGGTTGATGATTACCGATAATAAGCAACTTAAACATTGGCAAAAACTGAAAGTAGTCTTGCCTCATAAACCGAGCAGATACTTTGTCACCACCTGTCAATTGTTTGATGCGTGATTCTGCCCAGTATTTTCCCTCTTCGGTTTCACTAGCAGTAACAAGGCGCGCTCCCCGCAGCATTGCTACATCAGTAGGATGCCGATCACCTTTTGCTTCTGTAAACGTCTCCATCGCTGAAGTTGTCGCATAATCTCCCATGATATTAGTGATAGTTTCGAGAAACACTGATTTACCATTTCCACCAGGACCAAAGACAAAAAACAGCCCGTGTTCTCTTGTATCACCAGTCAAGCTATAGCCAACGATTTGTTGCATATATCGTTGTAAGCCTTGATCGTTGTTTGTTGCCTGATTAAGGAACTTACGCCACATAGGACAGTCAGAAACAGCCGTAGGAGTAACAATACACTGTTTAGTTATATGGTCCTGTTGTGTCGCTTCCCGGATTTCACCTGTATGTAAATCAACAACTCCCCCAGGCGTTCCTAGTAAGAAACTATCTGAATCCCATATATCAGAAGTTACAGCTAGACGCCTATCTGTTTGGGCGAACTTCTCTACAGCACTTGCGGTTGATACTGTCAAAAGGCCAGTGATCTTTTGCCCTTTTTCTGTAAAAGCATTTTCACGACATAAATCACGAGCCCACGAGAAAGCGAGTCTCGTTTCTTCTTTCTTCCACCGTGACCCATCCCATTGAAACCATGAGCCGACATGATGGTCAAAACGTAATGAATCCGCGTGGCGCTCAGCAAACAATAACGCCAATTCATCTTGGCATGGCTTATTTGCTATTTGCGATCTTCTACGCTTTGCTTTACCACCAATCATCCATTTGGCTAGTGATTCATCACCAGATATAACCTTTCGAGCATCGGCCCATTTTTTATCTTGGCATGAATCATGGAAGCACTGATAAATCAATTTGCCATTTGGCATTTCAATAATACATGCTTCACCATTTTTGTGGTCAGAGTTAAAGAGGCATTCAGACAAACAGTGCATTTTAGCACCGTCTTCACGCTCTTTAACCCGTGTAACTTCAACATCATGATCTTCGAGGTAGCGTTTTACATCAACTCGGCCACCATCGTCTTTTCCATCAAAACCGTTAGGTGCTTTTGGTCCGGTCACAACTGCCAAAGCAGCAATATATTCAAGTTGCTCTTTAGACACAGCTTTAGGTTCTTCGGGTACAGAGAAAACACGAGAACGTCTATGCGGCCTTTCTTTTGTACTGTCACCCTTCCTTGCCGCTGTTCCATATAACTTTGTCAAGCGGTTTGGATCAGAAACTGAAGTATCAATCCCAACAGCTTCATCACCAAATTTCTGATCTAACGCTATCAAGACACTGGATATGAGTACGTCTGTGTCATCCGTAACAGGCAAATCAATCTTATAAACAAGATGAAAGCCATTCCCTGAATCACAAATCATAGGTTCCGGCCAGCCCTGCTCATTTAAGAAAGCAAGAGCATCCTTGCACCTTTCGTTAGCTGCTTTTTTTTCAGCTTTTGTCGAACTGATACCTTCTGGACGCTTGGGATCAAAGTCTAATAAAAGATTTGATCTTTTACTTACCTCAGTTTTCCCAGTCCTGTTTGCGCCAGCTACAAGCCGATGATCCGCACGTGCTAGAAGTGCTGTTTTGACCGGATTCAAAGTAACATGGATGCCGACCGGCCTGGCTTCGCTGGAATCGACCTGAAAGGCCAAGTCGGTGAGCTTTTCCGGGTCCACGAACCATCCAGACGCCAGTGGTTTCTTCCCAAATGCCGTGCCCTCCCACAAATTTGATCTGGAATTGCGAAGGCCTAGGGCACAAAGCTCGACGCAAGCGTCGGGATCTGGAAACAAAAAGCCCAGCGCATCGGCGGCCTGTTCCCGGGGTTCCTTGACGGCCCGAAGGGGAGTGTGTATTGTGCTTGACGTCTTGCCCGAATTTTCTACAGTTTCGACGCCCTCGGCCATCACCCCGGGGGCGTTTTCTTTTTCTGCAATACTACTAAACATGTTTTCTCACCTCGGTAGAACACCCATGGCTTTCAAGATAATCTTGGACTTGATAAGAAGGCCATACTGCAATCATAGGACCAATTTTCTTTGGTGCAGGAAACTCACCATTCTTAATCATCTGTGAGAACTTGTACCGACTCACTGGGATGTACTTTAATACTCCTTTTTCACGTAAAAAGTGGGGGTGAGATAAAGGAAGCGCCTCCGTAAGATTGTGAATCACATACTTTGCCATAGAATCTTCTCCTTTTCTGGTCATTATATGCCATAGCTACTCGAAAAAGTCAATGAACCCCCATGCAGCGTCAAGTTACTAAATAAAAATTGCAAAAAGAGTCTTCATTTTCAAGTTATAAACAGGCTATGTTGCTTTCCGTAGTTTTCCACAGTCTTGGTTTTATATAAACTAAATTAGATAAAACCTGACTTGGTTGTGGAAAACCTCGGGCGATATTTTTTTTCTCGTGGCCGGGTCTGGGGCGAAGCCCCAGCTACGATCTGGCGAGCTGGACGTCGGGCGGGATCGGGGAGGCGGATAACCGGGATGGTTCCTCTTCTTTTCTTTACCTATTAAATCCTATTAATACCTATAGGCGGCTGGAAATGTAGAGCTGGCGCGGGTTCCGGTGCCCTCGCGGTGATCGCTGGACCACATGCCGGTGATCGCTGGACCACATGCCGGTGATCGCTGGACCACATGCCGGTGATCGCTGGACCACATGCCGGTGATCGCTGGACCACATGAGCGTCATACCCCAAGAGGCTTCCCGCTGGTGCCCAAAGGGTCCAGAAGCACGACGTCACCGGAGAACTTGCTCCGGGAGGACAGCACGGCGGTTTTGCGTAGCTCGGCCATGGCGAGGGAAATCTGGCGGCGGATCTGCTTTTGCGGCTGTTCCAGATCCAGGTTGATCGCGGCGGCCAGGGTGAGGAAGTGGCCGCGCCACTCCCCCCGGTGGGAGGTGGCGAAACGGTGCAGCGCCTTCGACACTGGGCGCGACAGCTCTGCTCGTTTCGCCAGATCCAGCAGGTTGACTGAACCAGCCGCGTACATCTCAGCAAAATAGGGATTCACGGTGACGGCGATGGTAGCGTCTTTGTCATCGCCGTCAGCACCGGCCACCATGTTCGTGATGCTCCACTTCCCCCGCTTGGTCTGAAGCCTGACCACGGCCATGGCCAGCAGTTCCAGCCCGGCCTTCACGCGCTCGTAATTGCGCTTGCCAGTCGTCTTATATCCAAGCGCCGTCAGGATCGGCCGCAGCGGTCCCCTATACGTCCAGGTGGGGCGGCCGGCGTTGTCCTCGGGGGAAACCGTTTTCAGCAGCGCCAGGACCGCCAGAAGAAGGTCTTCCTCGAAGGTGGACAGCTTGGGGCCTGAGTATGTGACGTCCCCCCAGGCGCTCTTGGCAATGACCATGCCCCGGATAAACGGACGCGAGGCCAAGGCCATTTCGTTCTTCCCCATTGGAAAAAACGGCGACACCCGGCACAGATCGGTCGGCATGGGCGCAAAAGCCATCCATCCCTGCTCGGCTGGTAGGACGCCCTTGGGCGCGATCTCCCCATGGAGCTCTGCGGCGGCGGTTTCGGCATCCTGCTCGATGGGCAGCCCCGCACGACGAGACGCGATGCGATCCGCAACCGTTTGCCAGGCCGGTTTGCACAGTTCATTGCTCATGTTGCCTACCTCCTCCCGAAAATGGACCGCCAAAGCGACCGTCTAACAGGTTTTTCCGCTTCGCCCTGACCTTCGGGTCGGATTTCGATTTTCGACGGCTCTACGGGCTTGCCTGCCCCCATCCCGACCGGCAACGCGCAAAGTAGTTGATCCACCCGGGCATTGGCGGCATCAAGTTCGCGTTCTGCTCTGGCCAAGCGCTCTTCCAGCAGTCGCCGGACATCAGCCGCTGCATCCAACCGGGCACGCAATTCGGCAACAGTTGGTGAATCTAGCTCGCACTCTTGAGCCTTGGTTTTCGTCTTCTGGTTTCCTGGCTGGTAAACACGGAATAGCTCGGAACTATCAACTATCCACTTACCATTCAGGTCTTTTTGACCGGAAAGCCGGCCTTCTTTGATCGCCTTAAATAAAGCCTGCTTGGTCAAGTTTACAGCGGTTGCCGCTTCGGAAAGTGTCATCTCCATAGGGTAACGCCCTCACTCATTTTTATGGGCGTTACCATTAAGATAAGCAAACCACCATAAAAAAGCGGGGCGCACCGACATTGGCACGCCCCCTTCCTGCGATCTAGGCCGCTCGCCGGCCTTTGGAATCCAGTAGCACGTCCACCGACTTTTGAAACCCTTCGAGCAGATAGGAAAGCCCGTACATTTCCTCAGCCCCCCAGAGAAAATGTCGCTTCCACTCGCATATTGTCCCCGATTTCCCTTGCAGCGGCACCGAGGAACGCAAGAACACAACTACAGCGGGAAAGCTCGTACTCGAAATTATCATGTGGACGACAACGGAACTGGCAGCGGCTTTCAGACAGGTCTTTGAGCTGTTCCAAGGTAGGCATGTGAAAGACTCCTATGATTCAAGCGTTGTGGGCCTTGCGCCATAGAAAAAGGCCCTGAGTTTTGCTTGCGACCATAGGACCGCCTCCATGCCTCACGACATGAAGAAACTCAGGGCCACGCATAAACGCCACAAAAGAGTGGCGGCTATTCGCCCAAAACAAAACCCCAGGTTTTGAGGGCCTGGGGCGGCCCTATGGATGCAAGCACCTTGACCCTACCCCGGCCCGTGCATCCACGTCAACATCGATCACGATAGAGCACCGGATTTTCTGCTTGCCAGTCATCCCAAGCAGCACGAATTTCGTCCAGATTTCCACGGGCTATCAGATGCTTTACTCTTGGTGGAATATAATATAGAGACCAGCCGTTGCCACGCTCCCGATTGATGCAAAGTCCACGTTCTCGCATATCGCGGCGTAACTGTAATACTTCTTCGGTGTCAAATCTCCGCATACAAATCACCACCGGACCGTTGGGGTACAGCGTCACAACAGCCGTCGTTATTGTTCGTAAAAGGCCAGACAGCGCGCCATTCATCATCGGCAATGCTCGGGGCGTGTCTACGGCACTCGCCCATAACGGCGTCAGCAGTAGCAGTTTCCCAAGCTCCACAACGATCACAAGTAACAAATCCCGCACTCATGTTTCTACCTCGCTTCATAATTACGACAGCAGCAAGTTTCCATTACTCTGTCATTTGGTTTCGCTTTGAAATCTTGAAAGCACATTCCAAGTCTAGGTCTATAATCTGCCGGGACAAAATAGATGCAGCTTTTACAGCATTTCGGTTTCGTAGGATCGTCACGCATTCGTTGTTTCCTCTTGCTTGGACGATCCGTGCAACTCATCGCCACCAGGACGCGGCTTCCAGCCCTCTACTTCACGAACTTCATTAGGTGTCAAGATGCCGCATGTAACAGCGATCTGGTGGCTTTTCCACCTGGTCTCAGGGTCTCCGCGAAGCAGGCCGGAAAGATCAAATTCAATCTGGCGTTGAGAAGGACCGGAAAGCAGCTTTCTCTCTATCTCTGCTTCAATACGTCTCAACCAAGGGCCAAGCGTATGTTGTGCGAACCATCTTCCGGCGGTCTCTGAATTGGTGAAAGAGCTGTTGTCCCAAATTCCAACAAGCGGCGGCGGCACCTGAAAAAGGCGCGCAATTTCCTCAGCGGCGAATTTGCGGCTATCCAAAAGTTCGATGTCTTCGGCAGTAGGTGAAATGACTTTTACTTCCTTAGAGCGATCCAGAAGCATAATCCGTCCGGCTTTTGATGGGCCGCCATATCCGCTATGAAGTTGTTCGCGCATCCTCTTATACTGTTCTTCGGAATAATTCCCCTCCGTGGTCACGACGATAGAAGGAACCGCCCGGTTCTGCATGTAAGCAGAAGAAAACTCCTGGACAAGCAAAGCATTCAGCAGGGCACCATGGGCGCGTGCTAAACGGGCTCGCCCAAGCAAGCCGTCATCACTGGTGTCTTTGAGGTGGAGCACTTCGGTATCCAAGAGACGACGCTGCTTTCCAGTTCCACCGTAAATGCTCACCACGTCGGTCACGTCATAGATCATGCGACCGCTTGGGAGGATCTGAGGCGATACGAGCCACCAGGGGATAGGACGCAGCTCGGCCAGACGGCCGGCACCGTCTGTCACGATCTCCACGAGACCGTTGCCCCACAACAGGGCCTGTCTGGTCCACCAGGTGGCGAAGTCGGGCCAGCTCTGCCGGCTGTTCGGGCCGTGGGCGACGAGACCGGCCAAGGGGTGGCGGGAATCAACATCGCGGCCACCGTCCTGCTCGCGGTAAACATACACGGGCAGGCTGGACACGCCGTCAGCAATGCGGTCCACGCACGCGGACACGATGCTGAGGGCTTCGGCCTGCCGGGGGTTCATGAGTGCGCCACCGGGTGTCGTATTCAGGCCAGACAGCCCCCGCACGCCGTCCCAAGACGGGTCTTCGGCGGCACGGGTCTCGGGCTTGCGTTGAAAAAGGGAAAAGAAGCTCATAAGCACGTCTCCAGATACTTCCTGGCCAACACCAAGCGGACAGGGAGGACATGATGGGCGGATCGGGCCGTGACGGTGGTTCCGGCATAGGCTGGCCAAGAGGACACGACGCTGATCTCATGCAGATTGACATGGAGCAGCTCGCGCAGGTCATCCTGCCACCGCTGCCCACCATCGGGGACGGAAAAGCCAAAGCTCATGCCTCCCAGGTCGCCGCGTTCGGCCAGCTCCAGGATGTCATGGCCTGCGGTCGTGTCCGGGATGTCCAGGGAGAAGGCCAAACCACGCATGTCTTCGGCAAGCCGCAGGGTGCCGGATCTGGTGCGCGCCAGTACCTTGGCCGGGTCGTGATCGGCCAGGGCCAGCACGTCGCCGGCCAAGCTGGCCTTGAACGCTCCAGGCCGGATGACTTCCCGAAAATCACTCACACGTGCTTCTGTACCGAAAATCGCGGCGTACCCTTCCAGCTTCCGTCCCTTGGCTCGAAGCTCAGACGAAAATCTTTGTTCGATATTCATAGAAAAAAACCCTTCGCTGCTCATCAGGCCCAACCCGCGACGGCTGGACGACGGCCACCGGGGTGGTGGTGGCCGTTTCGCATGGTTACGCCGTGGTGATGTCCTTGATGGCCGCGAAGGACTCCGTGTGCCTGACAGCGAGGTCGAGCGTCATCATGGCGCGCACCGACACGTTGCCCTTGGCGTAGGCCGTGGACTCATACGGGTTGACCAGCAGATCCAGCTCCGACCAGAACCCGAGAATCAAGTCGGAGAAGTTGCCGAAGATGAGGGCGGACAGGCCGGTGCCGGTGCTCTTGGTCAGGTCGCTCGGGACCAGATTGGTCACGGCCGCCGGGTACCCGGCAAGGGCGTTGGGCTCGGCCCACAGGAAGCCACCCGAAGCGTCACCGGAGACCTTCAGGGCCTTCCGGGCAGCGTTGCGCACCTTGGCGTTCGTGAGGAAGGCCAAGTTGCCCTCGTCAGCGTTCTCGACCTCCAGCTCGGCCATGAGGTCGTTGATTTTGTCCCAGGTCAGGGCACCGCCAGTCGCCCCGATGGCCACGTCACCGATGCCGCTGGTGGAAAGAATGCCCGAAGGCTCATTCGAGCCGCCACCGACGATGGCCACCTTGTCCACGGCCTCGGCCAGAACGGCGGACAGGTCGGCACGGACCAGGGTTTCCACGTCCGGGCTCGACTGCATAAGCATCTGCCGGGACATTTCCACGATGCCGCCCGCGTGTTTGGGGCTCATGGTGATGGAGCCGAACTTGGGGTCAGAAGCGGTCAGGGCCGCGTTTTCAGCAACCCAACCCGAGGAGGCACTGCCCTTCAAGTTCGGGATCTCCAGATTGCCCACCAGGCCGGAAATGACGCGGGCGCCAAGCCGGCGGATGACCAGGCGCTGGCGGAGGGCGTCAACGAACAAGTCGCCGCGATGATCCATGCTCACCAGATTGGAGCCGGCACCATCGGCCGGCAAGGCCGTGGTCAGGACGCGCTGTTCCAGGGCAGCCATGGGGACCAGGATGCCCTGGGCCTTCCGGCCGGAACGGCGTTCCAGCTCGGCGGAAATCTCCCGTTCCCGGCCTGCATCCACGGACATGCCGCTGGCGGCGGCGATGGCCTTGACCAGGGAAAACTGCCTGACCTCATCGTCAAAGGTCTGGTCTCCGGTGCTGGTGATGGGCGTGCCGGCCGCCCGCCGCTCAAGCTCGTCCAGGGTAGCTTGCCGCTGGATCGCGGCCTCCGCCTTGGCCGCCTCAGCCTTCAGGGTGTCGAAGCGCGCAGTCTCGTCGGCGGTCAAGTCGCGCTTCTCGGCCTCGGCCTTGTCCACAATGCCACGCATTTCGGCTACAGTGATAGAACGCTTCTCTTGCAGTTCACGAAGATTCATATCAAAACCTCTCTTACTTTGGTTTTATTGTTAATGCGGTGGTTGATGCCCTTTCTATGTATTGAACCCAGCTTCACAATGCGGCGTCTTTTCGAGGACACCTTACAACAGTGACGCCACCGCTCGCCACTACGGAGCGAGGCCGCATATCACTGAGCAGCGCAACCTGCCCAATTTTATTCATCGGCCTCATTAAGGCCGAGGTTCTCAACAATCTTGCGAACGATGGGACCGGGAAGGATGACAAGAAAGGTACAAGCGCCGTGTCGCACTTCATCGGCAATTTGCTCATCAACAATTGACGTATGGCCCGATCCAATGGCAATATTTTCGCCATCGTTATAGATCACATACTTGATAAACTTGTATGCAATTTCTAGGACACTAGCGGGCGCTTTCTCAAACGATCTAAGACACTGTGCGGGGTATAACATCGTACTTTCAACCAATTCGGAAGCAGTAACAATGCTGGTGAATCCGGCCAGCTTGGAAACGAAGGCAATGCGCAGAACGTCGAGAATACTGAACTTGCGCCAGGACGCATCTTCGCGTTCCATGTTGGCGTCGAGTAAAATTTGTCTGCGGTCTAACCAATTACGTAACTGTGTTGGACTAACATTAGCGGCCAAAGCAGCTTCACGAAAAGAAAACTGCGGTAAATCAACTTGAATGATTGGCATATCGCCACCTCCATTTGCGCGAACAATAGTGGAATGCCTCGTGTGATACAAGAACCCCCGTGCAAGTATTTTAGATATATAGTTTAAATTAGAAAAGTTGCAGTGCCGCAACAGAGGTTGTTTGCGGGCGGGGAGGCTCGGATGGGTCTTGGGTTTGGTTTCGCTCTACGGAACAAAACCCAAGACCATGCGGGTATGGGGGCCTGTCGGCTCTGGGAGATCAGTGAAAACCTGCACCGGGCGGAACTGACGGCGCTGGAACGGGACAAGCTGGTCGCGGAGTGGGTGGAGCTGACGGGGGATCAATCGGAACAAAGTGTTCCAATTGAAAGCAAGCGTGAGGACGGCAAGGGGCATCGCCCTGAAAGTGGTGTTCGTCTTGCGGCCCGCCGGCTCCCCGTCGAAGGCAAGACTGACGATGCCAAGCGCATGAACGTCGTCCGCGCCCTCAAGGTCGCCTCCCTTTCCCCTGAAGCCCAGGATGAAGCAGTTGAGGCCGTTGGCTTAAACCATACCACGATGATAGGAAAAGACTACAAAAACGACAGCGCAAGAATTTGAGGGGCGCACTCGGTTTTACGGCGTCAGCTCACAGAGATTTTTTCCAAGTGCTTGATCGAATTGAATATTTTATTAAATTTATGATAAATTTATGGGCCAGATCTCGACCAGGGAAAGGGGTGGGGCTCGTCATCTTAATTATATCTCAGCTTTTCGGGTAGTTATAAAAATATCATGTCATTTCAACGCGATGACGCATGACGCATCGGGCACCTATTTTCCCATTATTTGATTTTATACGCGTCCGTAGCCCTCAAAACATCAATATTTTTGAATAATGGGGATTTTGGTGCCCAATGCGTCATGCGTCATCGCAGCATAATCACTAACTTTTTTCAAAAATCACCCTCTTCTGGTCATAAAAAAGCCCCCTTGCGGGGGCTCTACGTTTAGTTTTTATCTACATCACTGTATTAGAACGCCTCGTCCGGTATTAATCGAATTCCCCCATATCCACGAACAGCGGCTGTTCTTTTTCTACTAAATCCACGTCGAAGCAAACATGCCCCGAATGCTTTTGTACTCCCGGCTTTCTCGCCGTGTTCTTCAGCAAACAACTTCCATGAAGCAAACAACGCGCTTGTCGTATCCTCATAACTCGATCCAACCTCACACTTTTCACTTATCCACTGACCAAAAAAGTCTTGATCCTCGAAATAGGCTTGCGTTGATCTATCCACCACTTCTGGACGAACAAGGCCGTTTTCTTGCCAATCAAGACAACCCTCGATCATCCAACGTAATATAGCGGAATATTCGCTTTTCAACTTCTCGCCTAGCTCACGATCAACAACTTCAGGCTGGTATACGAATGGAATTATGTTAAATCTGCGTTTCGCAGCATCATCAACATTACGAAGCACGGGTTGATGATTACCGATAATAAGCAACTTAAACATTGGCAAAAACTGAAAGTAGTCTTGCCTCATAAACCGAGCAGATACTTTGTCACCACCTGTCAATTGTTTGATGCGTGATTCTGCCCAGTATTTTCCCTCTTCGGTTTCACTAGCAGTAACAAGGCGCGCTCCCCGCAGCATTGCTACATCAGTAGGATGCCGATCACCTTTTGCTTCTGTAAACGTCTCCATCGCTGAAGTTGTCGCATAATCTCCCATGATATTAGTGATAGTTTCGAGAAACACTGATTTACCATTTCCACCAGGACCAAAGACAAAAAACAGCCCGTGTTCTCTTGTATCACCAGTCAAGCTATAGCCAACGATTTGTTGCATATATCGTTGTAAGCCTTGATCGTTGTTTGTTGCCTGATTAAGGAACTTACGCCACATAGGACAGTCAGAAACAGCCGTAGGAGTAACAATACACTGTTTAGTTATATGGTCCTGTTGTGTCGCTTCCCGGATTTCACCTGTATGTAAATCAACAACTCCCCCAGGCGTTCCTAGTAAGAAACTATCTGAATCCCATATATCAGAAGTTACAGCTAGACGCCTATCTGTTTGGGCGAACTTCTCTACAGCACTTGCGGTTGATACTGTCAAAAGGCCAGTGATCTTTTGCCCTTTTTCTGTAAAAGCATTTTCACGACATAAATCACGAGCCCACGAGAAAGCGAGTCTCGTTTCTTCTTTCTTCCACCGTGACCCATCCCATTGAAACCATGAGCCGACATGATGGTCAAAACGTAATGAATCCGCGTGGCGCTCAGCAAACAATAACGCCAATTCATCTTGGCATGGCTTATTTGCTATTTGCGATCTTCTACGCTTTGCTTTACCACCAATCATCCATTTGGCTAGTGATTCATCACCAGATATAACCTTTCGAGCATCGGCCCATTTTTTATCTTGGCATGAATCATGGAAGCACTGATAAATCAATTTGCCATTTGGCATTTCAATAATACATGCTTCACCATTTTTGTGGTCAGAGTTAAAGAGGCATTCAGACAAACAGTGCATTTTAGCACCGTCTTCACGCTCTTTAACCCGTGTAACTTCAACATCATGATCTTCGAGGTAGCGTTTTACATCAACTCGGCCACCATCGTCTTTTCCATCAAAACCGTTAGGTGCTTTTGGTCCGGTCACAACTGCCAAAGCAGCAATATATTCAAGTTGCTCTTTAGACACAGCTTTAGGTTCTTCGGGTACAGAGAAAACACGAGAACGTCTATGCGGCCTTTCTTTTGTACTGTCACCCTTCCTTGCCGCTGTTCCATATAACTTTGTCAAGCGGTTTGGATCAGAAACTGAAGTATCAATCCCAACAGCTTCATCACCAAATTTCTGATCTAACGCTATCAAGACACTGGATATGAGTACGTCTGTGTCATCCGTAACAGGCAAATCAATCTTATAAACAAGATGAAAGCCATTCCCTGAATCACAAATCATAGGTTCCGGCCAGCCCTGCTCATTTAAGAAAGCAAGAGCATCCTTGCACCTTTCGTTAGCTGCTTTTTTTTCAGCTTTTGTCGAACTGATACCTTCTGGACGCTTGGGATCAAAGTCTAATAAAAGATTTGATCTTTTACTTACCTCAGTTTTCCCAGTCCTGTTTGCGCCAGCTACAAGCCGATGATCCGCACGTGCTAGAAGTGCTGTTTTGACCGGATTCAAAGTAACATGGATGCCGACCGGCCTGGCTTCGCTGGAATCGACCTGAAAGGCCAAGTCGGTGAGCTTTTCCGGGTCCACGAACCATCCAGACGCCAGTGGTTTCTTCCCAAATGCCGTGCCCTCCCACAAATTTGATCTGGAATTGCGAAGGCCTAGGGCACAAAGCTCGACGCAAGCGTCGGGATCTGGAAACAAAAAGCCCAGCGCATCGGCGGCCTGTTCCCGGGGTTCCTTGACGGCCCGAAGGGGAGTGTGTATTGTGCTTGACGTCTTGCCCGAATTTTCTACAGTTTCGACGCCCTCGGCCATCACCCCGGGGGCGTTTTCTTTTTCTGCAATACTACTAAACATGTTTTCTCACCTCGGTAGAACACCCATGGCTTTCAAGATAATCTTGGACTTGATAAGAAGGCCATACTGCAATCATAGGACCAATTTTCTTTGGTGCAGGAAACTCACCATTCTTAATCATCTGTGAGAACTTGTACCGACTCACTGGGATGTACTTTAATACTCCTTTTTCACGTAAAAAGTGGGGGTGAGATAAAGGAAGCGCCTCCGTAAGATTGTGAATCACATACTTTGCCATAGAATCTTCTCCTTTTCTGGTCATTATATGCCATAGCTACTCGAAAAAGTCAATGAACCCCCATGCAGCGTCAAGTTACTAAATAAAAATTGCAAAAAGAGTCTTCATTTTCAAGTTATAAACAGGCTATGTTGCTTTCCGTAGTTTTCCACAGTCTTGGTTTTATATAAACTAAATTAGATAAAACCTGACTTGGTTGTGGAAAACCTCGGGCGATATTTTTTTTCTCGTGGCCGGGTCTGGGGCGAAGCCCCAGCTACGATCTGGCGAGCTGGACGTCGGGCGGGATCGGGGAGGCGGATAACCGGGATGGTTCCTCTTCTTTTCTTTACCTATTAAATCCTATTAATACCTATAGGCGGCTGGAAATGTAGAGCTGGCGCGGGTTCCGGTGCCCTCGCGGTGATCGCTGGACCACATGCCGGTGATCGCTGGACCACATGCCGGTGATCGCTGGACCACATGCCGGTGATCGCTGGACCACATGCCGGTGATCGCTGGACCACATGAGCGTCATACCCCAAGAGGCTTCCCGCTGGTGCCCAAAGGGTCCAGAAGCACGACGTCACCGGAGAACTTGCTCCGGGAGGACAGCACGGCGGTTTTGCGTAGCTCGGCCATGGCGAGGGAAATCTGGCGGCGGATCTGCTTTTGCGGCTGTTCCAGATCCAGGTTGATCGCGGCGGCCAGGGTGAGGAAGTGGCCGCGCCACTCCCCCCGGTGGGAGGTGGCGAAACGGTGCAGCGCCTTCGACACTGGGCGCGACAGCTCTGCTCGTTTCGCCAGATCCAGCAGGTTGACTGAACCAGCCGCGTACATCTCAGCAAAATAGGGATTCACGGTGACGGCGATGGTAGCGTCTTTGTCATCGCCGTCAGCACCGGCCACCATGTTCGTGATGCTCCACTTCCCCCGCTTGGTCTGAAGCCTGACCACGGCCATGGCCAGCAGTTCCAGCCCGGCCTTCACGCGCTCGTAATTGCGCTTGCCAGTCGTCTTATATCCAAGCGCCGTCAGGATCGGCCGCAGCGGTCCCCTATACGTCCAGGTGGGGCGGCCGGCGTTGTCCTCGGGGGAAACCGTTTTCAGCAGCGCCAGGACCGCCAGAAGAAGGTCTTCCTCGAAGGTGGACAGCTTGGGGCCTGAGTATGTGACGTCCCCCCAGGCGCTCTTGGCAATGACCATGCCCCGGATAAACGGACGCGAGGCCAAGGCCATTTCGTTCTTCCCCATTGGAAAAAACGGCGACACCCGGCACAGATCGGTCGGCATGGGCGCAAAAGCCATCCATCCCTGCTCGGCTGGTAGGACGCCCTTGGGCGCGATCTCCCCATGGAGCTCTGCGGCGGCGGTTTCGGCATCCTGCTCGATGGGCAGCCCCGCACGACGAGACGCGATGCGATCCGCAACCGTTTGCCAGGCCGGTTTGCACAGTTCATTGCTCATGTTGCCTACCTCCTCCCGAAAATGGACCGCCAAAGCGACCGTCTAACAGGTTTTTCCGCTTCGCCCTGACCTTCGGGTCGGATTTCGATTTTCGACGGCTCTACGGGCTTGCCTGCCCCCATCCCGACCGGCAACGCGCAAAGTAGTTGATCCACCCGGGCATTGGCGGCATCAAGTTCGCGTTCTGCTCTGGCCAAGCGCTCTTCCAGCAGTCGCCGGACATCAGCCGCTGCATCCAACCGGGCACGCAATTCGGCAACAGTTGGTGAATCTAGCTCGCACTCTTGAGCCTTGGTTTTCGTCTTCTGGTTTCCTGGCTGGTAAACACGGAATAGCTCGGAACTATCAACTATCCACTTACCATTCAGGTCTTTTTGACCGGAAAGCCGGCCTTCTTTGATCGCCTTAAATAAAGCCTGCTTGGTCAAGTTTACAGCGGTTGCCGCTTCGGAAAGTGTCATCTCCATAGGGTAACGCCCTCACTCATTTTTATGGGCGTTACCATTAAGATAAGCAAACCACCATAAAAAAGCGGGGCGCACCGACATTGGCACGCCCCCTTCCTGCGATCTAGGCCGCTCGCCGGCCTTTGGAATCCAGTAGCACGTCCACCGACTTTTGAAACCCTTCGAGCAGATAGGAAAGCCCGTACATTTCCTCAGCCCCCCAGAGAAAATGTCGCTTCCACTCGCATATTGTCCCCGATTTCCCTTGCAGCGGCACCGAGGAACGCAAGAACACAACTACAGCGGGAAAGCTCGTACTCGAAATTATCATGTGGACGACAACGGAACTGGCAGCGGCTTTCAGACAGGTCTTTGAGCTGTTCCAAGGTAGGCATGTGAAAGACTCCTATGATTCAAGCGTTGTGGGCCTTGCGCCATAGAAAAAGGCCCTGAGTTTTGCTTGCGACCATAGGACCGCCTCCATGCCTCACGACATGAAGAAACTCAGGGCCACGCATAAACGCCACAAAAGAGTGGCGGCTATTCGCCCAAAACAAAACCCCAGGTTTTGAGGGCCTGGGGCGGCCCTATGGATGCAAGCACCTTGACCCTACCCCGGCCCGTGCATCCACGTCAACATCGATCACGATAGAGCACCGGATTTTCTGCTTGCCAGTCATCCCAAGCAGCACGAATTTCGTCCAGATTTCCACGGGCTATCAGATGCTTTACTCTTGGTGGAATATAATATAGAGACCAGCCGTTGCCACGCTCCCGATTGATGCAAAGTCCACGTTCTCGCATATCGCGGCGTAACTGTAATACTTCTTCGGTGTCAAATCTCCGCATACAAATCACCACCGGACCGTTGGGGTACAGCGTCACAACAGCCGTCGTTATTGTTCGTAAAAGGCCAGACAGCGCGCCATTCATCATCGGCAATGCTCGGGGCGTGTCTACGGCACTCGCCCATAACGGCGTCAGCAGTAGCAGTTTCCCAAGCTCCACAACGATCACAAGTAACAAATCCCGCACTCATGTTTCTACCTCGCTTCATAATTACGACAGCAGCAAGTTTCCATTACTCTGTCATTTGGTTTCGCTTTGAAATCTTGAAAGCACATTCCAAGTCTAGGTCTATAATCTGCCGGGACAAAATAGATGCAGCTTTTACAGCATTTCGGTTTCGTAGGATCGTCACGCATTCGTTGTTTCCTCTTGCTTGGACGATCCGTGCAACTCATCGCCACCAGGACGCGGCTTCCAGCCCTCTACTTCACGAACTTCATTAGGTGTCAAGATGCCGCATGTAACAGCGATCTGGTGGCTTTTCCACCTGGTCTCAGGGTCTCCGCGAAGCAGGCCGGAAAGATCAAATTCAATCTGGCGTTGAGAAGGACCGGAAAGCAGCTTTCTCTCTATCTCTGCTTCAATACGTCTCAACCAAGGGCCAAGCGTATGTTGTGCGAACCATCTTCCGGCGGTCTCTGAATTGGTGAAAGAGCTGTTGTCCCAAATTCCAACAAGCGGCGGCGGCACCTGAAAAAGGCGCGCAATTTCCTCAGCGGCGAATTTGCGGCTATCCAAAAGTTCGATGTCTTCGGCAGTAGGTGAAATGACTTTTACTTCCTTAGAGCGATCCAGAAGCATAATCCGTCCGGCTTTTGATGGGCCGCCATATCCGCTATGAAGTTGTTCGCGCATCCTCTTATACTGTTCTTCGGAATAATTCCCCTCCGTGGTCACGACGATAGAAGGAACCGCCCGGTTCTGCATGTAAGCAGAAGAAAACTCCTGGACAAGCAAAGCATTCAGCAGGGCACCATGGGCGCGTGCTAAACGGGCTCGCCCAAGCAAGCCGTCATCACTGGTGTCTTTGAGGTGGAGCACTTCGGTATCCAAGAGACGACGCTGCTTTCCAGTTCCACCGTAAATGCTCACCACGTCGGTCACGTCATAGATCATGCGACCGCTTGGGAGGATCTGAGGCGATACGAGCCACCAGGGGATAGGACGCAGCTCGGCCAGACGGCCGGCACCGTCTGTCACGATCTCCACGAGACCGTTGCCCCACAACAGGGCCTGTCTGGTCCACCAGGTGGCGAAGTCGGGCCAGCTCTGCCGGCTGTTCGGGCCGTGGGCGACGAGACCGGCCAAGGGGTGGCGGGAATCAACATCGCGGCCACCGTCCTGCTCGCGGTAAACATACACGGGCAGGCTGGACACGCCGTCAGCAATGCGGTCCACGCACGCGGACACGATGCTGAGGGCTTCGGCCTGCCGGGGGTTCATGAGTGCGCCACCGGGTGTCGTATTCAGGCCAGACAGCCCCCGCACGCCGTCCCAAGACGGGTCTTCGGCGGCACGGGTCTCGGGCTTGCGTTGAAAAAGGGAAAAGAAGCTCATAAGCACGTCTCCAGATACTTCCTGGCCAACACCAAGCGGACAGGGAGGACATGATGGGCGGATCGGGCCGTGACGGTGGTTCCGGCATAGGCTGGCCAAGAGGACACGACGCTGATCTCATGCAGATTGACATGGAGCAGCTCGCGCAGGTCATCCTGCCACCGCTGCCCACCATCGGGGACGGAAAAGCCAAAGCTCATGCCTCCCAGGTCGCCGCGTTCGGCCAGCTCCAGGATGTCATGGCCTGCGGTCGTGTCCGGGATGTCCAGGGAGAAGGCCAAACCACGCATGTCTTCGGCAAGCCGCAGGGTGCCGGATCTGGTGCGCGCCAGTACCTTGGCCGGGTCGTGATCGGCCAGGGCCAGCACGTCGCCGGCCAAGCTGGCCTTGAACGCTCCAGGCCGGATGACTTCCCGAAAATCACTCACACGTGCTTCTGTACCGAAAATCGCGGCGTACCCTTCCAGCTTCCGTCCCTTGGCTCGAAGCTCAGACGAAAATCTTTGTTCGATATTCATAGAAAAAAACCCTTCGCTGCTCATCAGGCCCAACCCGCGACGGCTGGACGACGGCCACCGGGGTGGTGGTGGCCGTTTCGCATGGTTACGCCGTGGTGATGTCCTTGATGGCCGCGAAGGACTCCGTGTGCCTGACAGCGAGGTCGAGCGTCATCATGGCGCGCACCGACACGTTGCCCTTGGCGTAGGCCGTGGACTCATACGGGTTGACCAGCAGATCCAGCTCCGACCAGAACCCGAGAATCAAGTCGGAGAAGTTGCCGAAGATGAGGGCGGACAGGCCGGTGCCGGTGCTCTTGGTCAGGTCGCTCGGGACCAGATTGGTCACGGCCGCCGGGTACCCGGCAAGGGCGTTGGGCTCGGCCCACAGGAAGCCACCCGAAGCGTCACCGGAGACCTTCAGGGCCTTCCGGGCAGCGTTGCGCACCTTGGCGTTCGTGAGGAAGGCCAAGTTGCCCTCGTCAGCGTTCTCGACCTCCAGCTCGGCCATGAGGTCGTTGATTTTGTCCCAGGTCAGGGCACCGCCAGTCGCCCCGATGGCCACGTCACCGATGCCGCTGGTGGAAAGAATGCCCGAAGGCTCATTCGAGCCGCCACCGACGATGGCCACCTTGTCCACGGCCTCGGCCAGAACGGCGGACAGGTCGGCACGGACCAGGGTTTCCACGTCCGGGCTCGACTGCATAAGCATCTGCCGGGACATTTCCACGATGCCGCCCGCGTGTTTGGGGCTCATGGTGATGGAGCCGAACTTGGGGTCAGAAGCGGTCAGGGCCGCGTTTTCAGCAACCCAACCCGAGGAGGCACTGCCCTTCAAGTTCGGGATCTCCAGATTGCCCACCAGGCCGGAAATGACGCGGGCGCCAAGCCGGCGGATGACCAGGCGCTGGCGGAGGGCGTCAACGAACAAGTCGCCGCGATGATCCATGCTCACCAGATTGGAGCCGGCACCATCGGCCGGCAAGGCCGTGGTCAGGACGCGCTGTTCCAGGGCAGCCATGGGGACCAGGATGCCCTGGGCCTTCCGGCCGGAACGGCGTTCCAGCTCGGCGGAAATCTCCCGTTCCCGGCCTGCATCCACGGACATGCCGCTGGCGGCGGCGATGGCCTTGACCAGGGAAAACTGCCTGACCTCATCGTCAAAGGTCTGGTCTCCGGTGCTGGTGATGGGCGTGCCGGCCGCCCGCCGCTCAAGCTCGTCCAGGGTAGCTTGCCGCTGGATCGCGGCCTCCGCCTTGGCCGCCTCAGCCTTCAGGGTGTCGAAGCGCGCAGTCTCGTCGGCGGTCAAGTCGCGCTTCTCGGCCTCGGCCTTGTCCACAATGCCACGCATTTCGGCTACAGTGATAGAACGCTTCTCTTGCAGTTCACGAAGATTCATATCAAAACCTCTCTTACTTTGGTTTTATTGTTAATGCGGTGGTTGATGCCCTTTCTATGTATTGAACCCAGCTTCACAATGCGGCGTCTTTTCGAGGACACCTTACAACAGTGACGCCACCGCTCGCCACTACGGAGCGAGGCCGCATATCACTGAGCAGCGCAACCTGCCCAATTTTATTCATCGGCCTCATTAAGGCCGAGGTTCTCAACAATCTTGCGAACGATGGGACCGGGAAGGATGACAAGAAAGGTACAAGCGCCGTGTCGCACTTCATCGGCAATTTGCTCATCAACAATTGACGTATGGCCCGATCCAATGGCAATATTTTCGCCATCGTTATAGATCACATACTTGATAAACTTGTATGCAATTTCTAGGACACTAGCGGGCGCTTTCTCAAACGATCTAAGACACTGTGCGGGGTATAACATCGTACTTTCAACCAATTCGGAAGCAGTAACAATGCTGGTGAATCCGGCCAGCTTGGAAACGAAGGCAATGCGCAGAACGTCGAGAATACTGAACTTGCGCCAGGACGCATCTTCGCGTTCCATGTTGGCGTCGAGTAAAATTTGTCTGCGGTCTAACCAATTACGTAACTGTGTTGGACTAACATTAGCGGCCAAAGCAGCTTCACGAAAAGAAAACTGCGGTAAATCAACTTGAATGATTGGCATATCGCCACCTCCATTTGCGCGAACAATAGTGGAATGCCTCGTGTGATACAAGAACCCCCGTGCAAGTATTTTAGATATATAGTTTAAATTAGAAAAGTTGCAGTGCCGCAACAGAGGTTGTTTGCGGGCGGGGAGGCTCGGATGGGTCTTGGGTTTGGTTTCGCTCTACGGAACAAAACCCAAGACCATGCGGGTATGGGGGCCTGTCGGCTCTGGGAGATCAGTGAAAACCTGCACCGGGCGGAACTGACGGCGCTGGAACGGGACAAGCTGGTCGCGGAGTGGGTGGAGCTGACGGGGGATCAATCGGAACAAAGTGTTCCAATTGAAAGCAAGCGTGAGGACGGCAAGGGGCATCGCCCTGAAAGTGGTGTTCGTCTTGCGGCCCGCCGGCTCCCCGTCGAAGGCAAGACTGACGATGCCAAGCGCATGAACGTCGTCCGCGCCCTCAAGGTCGCCTCCCTTTCCCCTGAAGCCCAGGATGAAGCAGTTGAGGCCGTTGGCTTAAACCATACCACGATGATAGGAAAAGACTACAAAAACGACAGCGCAAGAATTTGAGGGGCGCACTCGGTTTTACGGCGTCAGCTCACAGAGATTTTTTCCAAGTGCTTGATCGAATTGAATATTTTATTAAATTTATGATAAATTTATGGGCCAGATCTCGACCAGGGAAAGGGGTGGGGCTCGTCATCTTAATTATATCTCAGCTTTTCGGGTAGTTATAAAAATATCATGTCATTTCAACGCGATGACGCATGACGCATCGGGCACCTATTTTCCCATTATTTGATTTTATACGCGTCCGTAGCCCTCAAAACATCAATATTTTTGAATAATGGGGATTTTGGTGCCCAATGCGTCATGCGTCATCGCAGCATAATCACTAACTTTTTTCAAAAATCACCCTCTTCTGGTCATAAAAAAGCCCCCTTGCGGGGGCTCTACGTTTAGTTTTTATCTACATCACTGTATTAGAACGCCTCGTCCGGTATTAATCGAATTCCCCCATATCCACGAACAGCGGCTGTTCTTTTTCTACTAAATCCACGTCGAAGCAAACATGCCCCGAATGCTTTTGTACTCCCGGCTTTCTCGCCGTGTTCTTCAGCAAACAACTTCCATGAAGCAAACAACGCGCTTGTCGTATCCTCATAACTCGATCCAACCTCACACTTTTCACTTATCCACTGACCAAAAAAGTCTTGATCCTCGAAATAGGCTTGCGTTGATCTATCCACCACTTCTGGACGAACAAGGCCGTTTTCTTGCCAATCAAGACAACCCTCGATCATCCAACGTAATATAGCGGAATATTCGCTTTTCAACTTCTCGCCTAGCTCACGATCAACAACTTCAGGCTGGTATACGAATGGAATTATGTTAAATCTGCGTTTCGCAGCATCATCAACATTACGAAGCACGGGTTGATGATTACCGATAATAAGCAACTTAAACATTGGCAAAAACTGAAAGTAGTCTTGCCTCATAAACCGAGCAGATACTTTGTCACCACCTGTCAATTGTTTGATGCGTGATTCTGCCCAGTATTTTCCCTCTTCGGTTTCACTAGCAGTAACAAGGCGCGCTCCCCGCAGCATTGCTACATCAGTAGGATGCCGATCACCTTTTGCTTCTGTAAACGTCTCCATCGCTGAAGTTGTCGCATAATCTCCCATGATATTAGTGATAGTTTCGAGAAACACTGATTTACCATTTCCACCAGGACCAAAGACAAAAAACAGCCCGTGTTCTCTTGTATCACCAGTCAAGCTATAGCCAACGATTTGTTGCATATATCGTTGTAAGCCTTGATCGTTGTTTGTTGCCTGATTAAGGAACTTACGCCACATAGGACAGTCAGAAACAGCCGTAGGAGTAACAATACACTGTTTAGTTATATGGTCCTGTTGTGTCGCTTCCCGGATTTCACCTGTATGTAAATCAACAACTCCCCCAGGCGTTCCTAGTAAGAAACTATCTGAATCCCATATATCAGAAGTTACAGCTAGACGCCTATCTGTTTGGGCGAACTTCTCTACAGCACTTGCGGTTGATACTGTCAAAAGGCCAGTGATCTTTTGCCCTTTTTCTGTAAAAGCATTTTCACGACATAAATCACGAGCCCACGAGAAAGCGAGTCTCGTTTCTTCTTTCTTCCACCGTGACCCATCCCATTGAAACCATGAGCCGACATGATGGTCAAAACGTAATGAATCCGCGTGGCGCTCAGCAAACAATAACGCCAATTCATCTTGGCATGGCTTATTTGCTATTTGCGATCTTCTACGCTTTGCTTTACCACCAATCATCCATTTGGCTAGTGATTCATCACCAGATATAACCTTTCGAGCATCGGCCCATTTTTTATCTTGGCATGAATCATGGAAGCACTGATAAATCAATTTGCCATTTGGCATTTCAATAATACATGCTTCACCATTTTTGTGGTCAGAGTTAAAGAGGCATTCAGACAAACAGTGCATTTTAGCACCGTCTTCACGCTCTTTAACCCGTGTAACTTCAACATCATGATCTTCGAGGTAGCGTTTTACATCAACTCGGCCACCATCGTCTTTTCCATCAAAACCGTTAGGTGCTTTTGGTCCGGTCACAACTGCCAAAGCAGCAATATATTCAAGTTGCTCTTTAGACACAGCTTTAGGTTCTTCGGGTACAGAGAAAACACGAGAACGTCTATGCGGCCTTTCTTTTGTACTGTCACCCTTCCTTGCCGCTGTTCCATATAACTTTGTCAAGCGGTTTGGATCAGAAACTGAAGTATCAATCCCAACAGCTTCATCACCAAATTTCTGATCTAACGCTATCAAGACACTGGATATGAGTACGTCTGTGTCATCCGTAACAGGCAAATCAATCTTATAAACAAGATGAAAGCCATTCCCTGAATCACAAATCATAGGTTCCGGCCAGCCCTGCTCATTTAAGAAAGCAAGAGCATCCTTGCACCTTTCGTTAGCTGCTTTTTTTTCAGCTTTTGTCGAACTGATACCTTCTGGACGCTTGGGATCAAAGTCTAATAAAAGATTTGATCTTTTACTTACCTCAGTTTTCCCAGTCCTGTTTGCGCCAGCTACAAGCCGATGATCCGCACGTGCTAGAAGTGCTGTTTTGACCGGATTCAAAGTAACATGGATGCCGACCGGCCTGGCTTCGCTGGAATCGACCTGAAAGGCCAAGTCGGTGAGCTTTTCCGGGTCCACGAACCATCCAGACGCCAGTGGTTTCTTCCCAAATGCCGTGCCCTCCCACAAATTTGATCTGGAATTGCGAAGGCCTAGGGCACAAAGCTCGACGCAAGCGTCGGGATCTGGAAACAAAAAGCCCAGCGCATCGGCGGCCTGTTCCCGGGGTTCCTTGACGGCCCGAAGGGGAGTGTGTATTGTGCTTGACGTCTTGCCCGAATTTTCTACAGTTTCGACGCCCTCGGCCATCACCCCGGGGGCGTTTTCTTTTTCTGCAATACTACTAAACATGTTTTCTCACCTCGGTAGAACACCCATGGCTTTCAAGATAATCTTGGACTTGATAAGAAGGCCATACTGCAATCATAGGACCAATTTTCTTTGGTGCAGGAAACTCACCATTCTTAATCATCTGTGAGAACTTGTACCGACTCACTGGGATGTACTTTAATACTCCTTTTTCACGTAAAAAGTGGGGGTGAGATAAAGGAAGCGCCTCCGTAAGATTGTGAATCACATACTTTGCCATAGAATCTTCTCCTTTTCTGGTCATTATATGCCATAGCTACTCGAAAAAGTCAATGAACCCCCATGCAGCGTCAAGTTACTAAATAAAAATTGCAAAAAGAGTCTTCATTTTCAAGTTATAAACAGGCTATGTTGCTTTCCGTAGTTTTCCACAGTCTTGGTTTTATATAAACTAAATTAGATAAAACCTGACTTGGTTGTGGAAAACCTCGGGCGATATTTTTTTTCTCGTGGCCGGGTCTGGGGCGAAGCCCCAGCTACGATCTGGCGAGCTGGACGTCGGGCGGGATCGGGGAGGCGGATAACCGGGATGGTTCCTCTTCTTTTCTTTACCTATTAAATCCTATTAATACCTATAGGCGGCTGGAAATGTAGAGCTGGCGCGGGTTCCGGTGCCCTCGCGGTGATCGCTGGACCACATGCCGGTGATCGCTGGACCACATGCCGGTGATCGCTGGACCACATGCCGGTGATCGCTGGACCACATGCCGGTGATCGCTGGACCACATGCCGGTGATCGCTGGACCACATGAGCGTCATACCCCAAGAGGCTTCCCGCTGGTGCCCAAAGGGTCCAGAAGCACGACGTCACCGGAGAACTTGCTCCGGGAGGACAGCACGGCGGTTTTGCGTAGCTCGGCCATGGCGAGGGAAATCTGGCGGCGGATCTGCTTTTGCGGCTGTTCCAGATCCAGGTTGATCGCGGCGGCCAGGGTGAGGAAGTGGCCGCGCCACTCCCCCCGGTGGGAGGTGGCGAAACGGTGCAGCGCCTTCGACACTGGGCGCGACAGCTCTGCTCGTTTCGCCAGATCCAGCAGGTTGACTGAACCAGCCGCGTACATCTCAGCAAAATAGGGATTCACGGTGACGGCGATGGTAGCGTCTTTGTCATCGCCGTCAGCACCGGCCACCATGTTCGTGATGCTCCACTTCCCCCGCTTGGTCTGAAGCCTGACCACGGCCATGGCCAGCAGTTCCAGCCCGGCCTTCACGCGCTCGTAATTGCGCTTGCCAGTCGTCTTATATCCAAGCGCCGTCAGGATCGGCCGCAGCGGTCCCCTATACGTCCAGGTGGGGCGGCCGGCGTTGTCCTCGGGGGAAACCGTTTTCAGCAGCGCCAGGACCGCCAGAAGAAGGTCTTCCTCGAAGGTGGACAGCTTGGGGCCTGAGTATGTGACGTCCCCCCAGGCGCTCTTGGCAATGACCATGCCCCGGATAAACGGACGCGAGGCCAAGGCCATTTCGTTCTTCCCCATTGGAAAAAACGGCGACACCCGGCACAGATCGGTCGGCATGGGCGCAAAAGCCATCCATCCCTGCTCGGCTGGTAGGACGCCCTTGGGCGCGATCTCCCCATGGAGCTCTGCGGCGGCGGTTTCGGCATCCTGCTCGATGGGCAGCCCCGCACGACGAGACGCGATGCGATCCGCAACCGTTTGCCAGGCCGGTTTGCACAGTTCATTGCTCATGTTGCCTACCTCCTCCCGAAAATGGACCGCCAAAGCGACCGTCTAACAGGTTTTTCCGCTTCGCCCTGACCTTCGGGTCGGATTTCGATTTTCGACGGCTCTACGGGCTTGCCTGCCCCCATCCCGACCGGCAACGCGCAAAGTAGTTGATCCACCCGGGCATTGGCGGCATCAAGTTCGCGTTCTGCTCTGGCCAAGCGCTCTTCCAGCAGTCGCCGGACATCAGCCGCTGCATCCAACCGGGCACGCAATTCGGCAACAGTTGGTGAATCTAGCTCGCACTCTTGAGCCTTGGTTTTCGTCTTCTGGTTTCCTGGCTGGTAAACACGGAATAGCTCGGAACTATCAACTATCCACTTACCATTCAGGTCTTTTTGACCGGAAAGCCGGCCTTCTTTGATCGCCTTAAATAAAGCCTGCTTGGTCAAGTTTACAGCGGTTGCCGCTTCGGAAAGTGTCATCTCCATAGGGTAACGCCCTCACTCATTTTTATGGGCGTTACCATTAAGATAAGCAAACCACCATAAAAAAGCGGGGCGCACCGACATTGGCACGCCCCCTTCCTGCGATCTAGGCCGCTCGCCGGCCTTTGGAATCCAGTAGCACGTCCACCGACTTTTGAAACCCTTCGAGCAGATAGGAAAGCCCGTACATTTCCTCAGCCCCCCAGAGAAAATGTCGCTTCCACTCGCATATTGTCCCCGATTTCCCTTGCAGCGGCACCGAGGAACGCAAGAACACAACTACAGCGGGAAAGCTCGTACTCGAAATTATCATGTGGACGACAACGGAACTGGCAGCGGCTTTCAGACAGGTCTTTGAGCTGTTCCAAGGTAGGCATGTGAAAGACTCCTATGATTCAAGCGTTGTGGGCCTTGCGCCATAGAAAAAGGCCCTGAGTTTTGCTTGCGACCATAGGACCGCCTCCATGCCTCACGACATGAAGAAACTCAGGGCCACGCATAAACGCCACAAAAGAGTGGCGGCTATTCGCCCAAAACAAAACCCCAGGTTTTGAGGGCCTGGGGCGGCCCTATGGATGCAAGCACCTTGACCCTACCCCGGCCCGTGCATCCACGTCAACATCGATCACGATAGAGCACCGGATTTTCTGCTTGCCAGTCATCCCAAGCAGCACGAATTTCGTCCAGATTTCCACGGGCTATCAGATGCTTTACTCTTGGTGGAATATAATATAGAGACCAGCCGTTGCCACGCTCCCGATTGATGCAAAGTCCACGTTCTCGCATATCGCGGCGTAACTGTAATACTTCTTCGGTGTCAAATCTCCGCATACAAATCACCACCGGACCGTTGGGGTACAGCGTCACAACAGCCGTCGTTATTGTTCGTAAAAGGCCAGACAGCGCGCCATTCATCATCGGCAATGCTCGGGGCGTGTCTACGGCACTCGCCCATAACGGCGTCAGCAGTAGCAGTTTCCCAAGCTCCACAACGATCACAAGTAACAAATCCCGCACTCATGTTTCTACCTCGCTTCATAATTACGACAGCAGCAAGTTTCCATTACTCTGTCATTTGGTTTCGCTTTGAAATCTTGAAAGCACATTCCAAGTCTAGGTCTATAATCTGCCGGGACAAAATAGATGCAGCTTTTACAGCATTTCGGTTTCGTAGGATCGTCACGCATTCGTTGTTTCCTCTTGCTTGGACGATCCGTGCAACTCATCGCCACCAGGACGCGGCTTCCAGCCCTCTACTTCACGAACTTCATTAGGTGTCAAGATGCCGCATGTAACAGCGATCTGGTGGCTTTTCCACCTGGTCTCAGGGTCTCCGCGAAGCAGGCCGGAAAGATCAAATTCAATCTGGCGTTGAGAAGGACCGGAAAGCAGCTTTCTCTCTATCTCTGCTTCAATACGTCTCAACCAAGGGCCAAGCGTATGTTGTGCGAACCATCTTCCGGCGGTCTCTGAATTGGTGAAAGAGCTGTTGTCCCAAATTCCAACAAGCGGCGGCGGCACCTGAAAAAGGCGCGCAATTTCCTCAGCGGCGAATTTGCGGCTATCCAAAAGTTCGATGTCTTCGGCAGTAGGTGAAATGACTTTTACTTCCTTAGAGCGATCCAGAAGCATAATCCGTCCGGCTTTTGATGGGCCGCCATATCCGCTATGAAGTTGTTCGCGCATCCTCTTATACTGTTCTTCGGAATAATTCCCCTCCGTGGTCACGACGATAGAAGGAACCGCCCGGTTCTGCATGTAAGCAGAAGAAAACTCCTGGACAAGCAAAGCATTCAGCAGGGCACCATGGGCGCGTGCTAAACGGGCTCGCCCAAGCAAGCCGTCATCACTGGTGTCTTTGAGGTGGAGCACTTCGGTATCCAAGAGACGACGCTGCTTTCCAGTTCCACCGTAAATGCTCACCACGTCGGTCACGTCATAGATCATGCGACCGCTTGGGAGGATCTGAGGCGATACGAGCCACCAGGGGATAGGACGCAGCTCGGCCAGACGGCCGGCACCGTCTGTCACGATCTCCACGAGACCGTTGCCCCACAACAGGGCCTGTCTGGTCCACCAGGTGGCGAAGTCGGGCCAGCTCTGCCGGCTGTTCGGGCCGTGGGCGACGAGACCGGCCAAGGGGTGGCGGGAATCAACATCGCGGCCACCGTCCTGCTCGCGGTAAACATACACGGGCAGGCTGGACACGCCGTCAGCAATGCGGTCCACGCACGCGGACACGATGCTGAGGGCTTCGGCCTGCCGGGGGTTCATGAGTGCGCCACCGGGTGTCGTATTCAGGCCAGACAGCCCCCGCACGCCGTCCCAAGACGGGTCTTCGGCGGCACGGGTCTCGGGCTTGCGTTGAAAAAGGGAAAAGAAGCTCATAAGCACGTCTCCAGATACTTCCTGGCCAACACCAAGCGGACAGGGAGGACATGATGGGCGGATCGGGCCGTGACGGTGGTTCCGGCATAGGCTGGCCAAGAGGACACGACGCTGATCTCATGCAGATTGACATGGAGCAGCTCGCGCAGGTCATCCTGCCACCGCTGCCCACCATCGGGGACGGAAAAGCCAAAGCTCATGCCTCCCAGGTCGCCGCGTTCGGCCAGCTCCAGGATGTCATGGCCTGCGGTCGTGTCCGGGATGTCCAGGGAGAAGGCCAAACCACGCATGTCTTCGGCAAGCCGCAGGGTGCCGGATCTGGTGCGCGCCAGTACCTTGGCCGGGTCGTGATCGGCCAGGGCCAGCACGTCGCCGGCCAAGCTGGCCTTGAACGCTCCAGGCCGGATGACTTCCCGAAAATCACTCACACGTGCTTCTGTACCGAAAATCGCGGCGTACCCTTCCAGCTTCCGTCCCTTGGCTCGAAGCTCAGACGAAAATCTTTGTTCGATATTCATAGAAAAAAACCCTTCGCTGCTCATCAGGCCCAACCCGCGACGGCTGGACGACGGCCACCGGGGTGGTGGTGGCCGTTTCGCATGGTTACGCCGTGGTGATGTCCTTGATGGCCGCGAAGGACTCCGTGTGCCTGACAGCGAGGTCGAGCGTCATCATGGCGCGCACCGACACGTTGCCCTTGGCGTAGGCCGTGGACTCATACGGGTTGACCAGCAGATCCAGCTCCGACCAGAACCCGAGAATCAAGTCGGAGAAGTTGCCGAAGATGAGGGCGGACAGGCCGGTGCCGGTGCTCTTGGTCAGGTCGCTCGGGACCAGATTGGTCACGGCCGCCGGGTACCCGGCAAGGGCGTTGGGCTCGGCCCACAGGAAGCCACCCGAAGCGTCACCGGAGACCTTCAGGGCCTTCCGGGCAGCGTTGCGCACCTTGGCGTTCGTGAGGAAGGCCAAGTTGCCCTCGTCAGCGTTCTCGACCTCCAGCTCGGCCATGAGGTCGTTGATTTTGTCCCAGGTCAGGGCACCGCCAGTCGCCCCGATGGCCACGTCACCGATGCCGCTGGTGGAAAGAATGCCCGAAGGCTCATTCGAGCCGCCACCGACGATGGCCACCTTGTCCACGGCCTCGGCCAGAACGGCGGACAGGTCGGCACGGACCAGGGTTTCCACGTCCGGGCTCGACTGCATAAGCATCTGCCGGGACATTTCCACGATGCCGCCCGCGTGTTTGGGGCTCATGGTGATGGAGCCGAACTTGGGGTCAGAAGCGGTCAGGGCCGCGTTTTCAGCAACCCAACCCGAGGAGGCACTGCCCTTCAAGTTCGGGATCTCCAGATTGCCCACCAGGCCGGAAATGACGCGGGCGCCAAGCCGGCGGATGACCAGGCGCTGGCGGAGGGCGTCAACGAACAAGTCGCCGCGATGATCCATGCTCACCAGATTGGAGCCGGCACCATCGGCCGGCAAGGCCGTGGTCAGGACGCGCTGTTCCAGGGCAGCCATGGGGACCAGGATGCCCTGGGCCTTCCGGCCGGAACGGCGTTCCAGCTCGGCGGAAATCTCCCGTTCCCGGCCTGCATCCACGGACATGCCGCTGGCGGCGGCGATGGCCTTGACCAGGGAAAACTGCCTGACCTCATCGTCAAAGGTCTGGTCTCCGGTGCTGGTGATGGGCGTGCCGGCCGCCCGCCGCTCAAGCTCGTCCAGGGTAGCTTGCCGCTGGATCGCGGCCTCCGCCTTGGCCGCCTCAGCCTTCAGGGTGTCGAAGCGCGCAGTCTCGTCGGCGGTCAAGTCGCGCTTCTCGGCCTCGGCCTTGTCCACAATGCCACGCATTTCGGCTACAGTGATAGAACGCTTCTCTTGCAGTTCACGAAGATTCATATCAAAACCTCTCTTACTTTGGTTTTATTGTTAATGCGGTGGTTGATGCCCTTTCTATGTATTGAACCCAGCTTCACAATGCGGCGTCTTTTCGAGGACACCTTACAACAGTGACGCCACCGCTCGCCACTACGGAGCGAGGCCGCATATCACTGAGCAGCGCAACCTGCCCAATTTTATTCATCGGCCTCATTAAGGCCGAGGTTCTCAACAATCTTGCGAACGATGGGACCGGGAAGGATGACAAGAAAGGTACAAGCGCCGTGTCGCACTTCATCGGCAATTTGCTCATCAACAATTGACGTATGGCCCGATCCAATGGCAATATTTTCGCCATCGTTATAGATCACATACTTGATAAACTTGTATGCAATTTCTAGGACACTAGCGGGCGCTTTCTCAAACGATCTAAGACACTGTGCGGGGTATAACATCGTACTTTCAACCAATTCGGAAGCAGTAACAATGCTGGTGAATCCGGCCAGCTTGGAAACGAAGGCAATGCGCAGAACGTCGAGAATACTGAACTTGCGCCAGGACGCATCTTCGCGTTCCATGTTGGCGTCGAGTAAAATTTGTCTGCGGTCTAACCAATTACGTAACTGTGTTGGACTAACATTAGCGGCCAAAGCAGCTTCACGAAAAGAAAACTGCGGTAAATCAACTTGAATGATTGGCATATCGCCACCTCCATTTGCGCGAACAATAGTGGAATGCCTCGTGTGATACAAGAACCCCCGTGCAAGTATTTTAGATATATAGTTTAAATTAGAAAAGTTGCAGTGCCGCAACAGAGGTTGTTTGCGGGCGGGGAGGCTCGGATGGGTCTTGGGTTTGGTTTCGCTCTACGGAACAAAACCCAAGACCATGCGGGTATGGGGGCCTGTCGGCTCTGGGAGATCAGTGAAAACCTGCACCGGGCGGAACTGACGGCGCTGGAACGGGACAAGCTGGTCGCGGAGTGGGTGGAGCTGACGGGGGATCAATCGGAACAAAGTGTTCCAATTGAAAGCAAGCGTGAGGACGGCAAGGGGCATCGCCCTGAAAGTGGTGTTCGTCTTGCGGCCCGCCGGCTCCCCGTCGAAGGCAAGACTGACGATGCCAAGCGCATGAACGTCGTCCGCGCCCTCAAGGTCGCCTCCCTTTCCCCTGAAGCCCAGGATGAAGCAGTTGAGGCCGTTGGCTTAAACCATACCACGATGATAGGAAAAGACTACAAAAACGACAGCGCAAGAATTTGAGGGGCGCACTCGGTTTTACGGCGTCAGCTCACAGAGATTTTTTCCAAGTGCTTGATCGAATTGAATATTTTATTAAATTTATGATAAATTTATGGGCCAGATCTCGACCAGGGAAAGGGGTGGGGCTCGTCATCTTAATTATATCTCAGCTTTTCGGGTAGTTATAAAAATATCATGTCATTTCAACGCGATGACGCATGACGCATCGGGCACCTATTTTCCCATTATTTGATTTTATACGCGTCCGTAGCCCTCAAAACATCAATATTTTTGAATAATGGGGATTTTGGTGCCCAATGCGTCATGCGTCATCGCAGCATAATCACTAACTTTTTTCAAAAATCACCCTCTTCTGGTCATAAAAAAGCCCCCTTGCGGGGGCTCTACGTTTAGTTTTTATCTACATCACTGTATTAGAACGCCTCGTCCGGTATTAATCGAATTCCCCCATATCCACGAACAGCGGCTGTTCTTTTTCTACTAAATCCACGTCGAAGCAAACATGCCCCGAATGCTTTTGTACTCCCGGCTTTCTCGCCGTGTTCTTCAGCAAACAACTTCCATGAAGCAAACAACGCGCTTGTCGTATCCTCATAACTCGATCCAACCTCACACTTTTCACTTATCCACTGACCAAAAAAGTCTTGATCCTCGAAATAGGCTTGCGTTGATCTATCCACCACTTCTGGACGAACAAGGCCGTTTTCTTGCCAATCAAGACAACCCTCGATCATCCAACGTAATATAGCGGAATATTCGCTTTTCAACTTCTCGCCTAGCTCACGATCAACAACTTCAGGCTGGTATACGAATGGAATTATGTTAAATCTGCGTTTCGCAGCATCATCAACATTACGAAGCACGGGTTGATGATTACCGATAATAAGCAACTTAAACATTGGCAAAAACTGAAAGTAGTCTTGCCTCATAAACCGAGCAGATACTTTGTCACCACCTGTCAATTGTTTGATGCGTGATTCTGCCCAGTATTTTCCCTCTTCGGTTTCACTAGCAGTAACAAGGCGCGCTCCCCGCAGCATTGCTACATCAGTAGGATGCCGATCACCTTTTGCTTCTGTAAACGTCTCCATCGCTGAAGTTGTCGCATAATCTCCCATGATATTAGTGATAGTTTCGAGAAACACTGATTTACCATTTCCACCAGGACCAAAGACAAAAAACAGCCCGTGTTCTCTTGTATCACCAGTCAAGCTATAGCCAACGATTTGTTGCATATATCGTTGTAAGCCTTGATCGTTGTTTGTTGCCTGATTAAGGAACTTACGCCACATAGGACAGTCAGAAACAGCCGTAGGAGTAACAATACACTGTTTAGTTATATGGTCCTGTTGTGTCGCTTCCCGGATTTCACCTGTATGTAAATCAACAACTCCCCCAGGCGTTCCTAGTAAGAAACTATCTGAATCCCATATATCAGAAGTTACAGCTAGACGCCTATCTGTTTGGGCGAACTTCTCTACAGCACTTGCGGTTGATACTGTCAAAAGGCCAGTGATCTTTTGCCCTTTTTCTGTAAAAGCATTTTCACGACATAAATCACGAGCCCACGAGAAAGCGAGTCTCGTTTCTTCTTTCTTCCACCGTGACCCATCCCATTGAAACCATGAGCCGACATGATGGTCAAAACGTAATGAATCCGCGTGGCGCTCAGCAAACAATAACGCCAATTCATCTTGGCATGGCTTATTTGCTATTTGCGATCTTCTACGCTTTGCTTTACCACCAATCATCCATTTGGCTAGTGATTCATCACCAGATATAACCTTTCGAGCATCGGCCCATTTTTTATCTTGGCATGAATCATGGAAGCACTGATAAATCAATTTGCCATTTGGCATTTCAATAATACATGCTTCACCATTTTTGTGGTCAGAGTTAAAGAGGCATTCAGACAAACAGTGCATTTTAGCACCGTCTTCACGCTCTTTAACCCGTGTAACTTCAACATCATGATCTTCGAGGTAGCGTTTTACATCAACTCGGCCACCATCGTCTTTTCCATCAAAACCGTTAGGTGCTTTTGGTCCGGTCACAACTGCCAAAGCAGCAATATATTCAAGTTGCTCTTTAGACACAGCTTTAGGTTCTTCGGGTACAGAGAAAACACGAGAACGTCTATGCGGCCTTTCTTTTGTACTGTCACCCTTCCTTGCCGCTGTTCCATATAACTTTGTCAAGCGGTTTGGATCAGAAACTGAAGTATCAATCCCAACAGCTTCATCACCAAATTTCTGATCTAACGCTATCAAGACACTGGATATGAGTACGTCTGTGTCATCCGTAACAGGCAAATCAATCTTATAAACAAGATGAAAGCCATTCCCTGAATCACAAATCATAGGTTCCGGCCAGCCCTGCTCATTTAAGAAAGCAAGAGCATCCTTGCACCTTTCGTTAGCTGCTTTTTTTTCAGCTTTTGTCGAACTGATACCTTCTGGACGCTTGGGATCAAAGTCTAATAAAAGATTTGATCTTTTACTTACCTCAGTTTTCCCAGTCCTGTTTGCGCCAGCTACAAGCCGATGATCCGCACGTGCTAGAAGTGCTGTTTTGACCGGATTCAAAGTAACATGGATGCCGACCGGCCTGGCTTCGCTGGAATCGACCTGAAAGGCCAAGTCGGTGAGCTTTTCCGGGTCCACGAACCATCCAGACGCCAGTGGTTTCTTCCCAAATGCCGTGCCCTCCCACAAATTTGATCTGGAATTGCGAAGGCCTAGGGCACAAAGCTCGACGCAAGCGTCGGGATCTGGAAACAAAAAGCCCAGCGCATCGGCGGCCTGTTCCCGGGGTTCCTTGACGGCCCGAAGGGGAGTGTGTATTGTGCTTGACGTCTTGCCCGAATTTTCTACAGTTTCGACGCCCTCGGCCATCACCCCGGGGGCGTTTTCTTTTTCTGCAATACTACTAAACATGTTTTCTCACCTCGGTAGAACACCCATGGCTTTCAAGATAATCTTGGACTTGATAAGAAGGCCATACTGCAATCATAGGACCAATTTTCTTTGGTGCAGGAAACTCACCATTCTTAATCATCTGTGAGAACTTGTACCGACTCACTGGGATGTACTTTAATACTCCTTTTTCACGTAAAAAGTGGGGGTGAGATAAAGGAAGCGCCTCCGTAAGATTGTGAATCACATACTTTGCCATAGAATCTTCTCCTTTTCTGGTCATTATATGCCATAGCTACTCGAAAAAGTCAATGAACCCCCATGCAGCGTCAAGTTACTAAATAAAAATTGCAAAAAGAGTCTTCATTTTCAAGTTATAAACAGGCTATGTTGCTTTCCGTAGTTTTCCACAGTCTTGGTTTTATATAAACTAAATTAGATAAAACCTGACTTGGTTGTGGAAAACCTCGGGCGATATTTTTTTTCTCGTGGCCGGGTCTGGGGCGAAGCCCCAGCTACGATCTGGCGAGCTGGACGTCGGGCGGGATCGGGGAGGCGGATAACCGGGATGGTTCCTCTTCTTTTCTTTACCTATTAAATCCTATTAATACCTATAGGCGGCTGGAAATGTAGAGCTGGCGCGGGTTCCGGTGCCCTCGCGGTGATCGCTGGACCACATGCCGGTGATCGCTGGACCACATGCCGGTGATCGCTGGACCACATGCCGGTGATCGCTGGACCACATGCCGGTGATCGCTG
>JGI20225J20221_1001447_pt1 | contig 42458 bp, 53 predicted proteins | sample BioMet4_FD_20221 | JGI IMG/M metagenome (IMG submission 20221)
CACTGGTATTATACCATATCGGTGCAAAGATGTACCGATATTTTTATATACTAAAAAGGAGGCTACTATGGCCGGAACAAAACAGAAACGCCAGGGCGATGCCTGGATGCTGCAGGTCCAGATCGACGGTAAAAGGTTTAATAAGACCGTACATTGCAAGTCTGAAGCAGGAGCTGACCGTGAGCTGGCCAAGTTTTACTCAGCGTGCGAAAGCGGCGCCGTAAACACAGGGAACATACAATTCGGAGATCTATGTGACCTCTACCTGAAAAGTCACTGTGAGGGCAAACTGAAGCGCTCAACGGTACAACTGGAGAGGTCTGCCATAGAGAGCAGACTGAAACCGCAGTTCAAGATGCGCGCCAGCAAGATCAAGCGCAGGGACGTGCAGGATTGGGTCGATGATATGAGCAGGGAGCTATCGCCTAAGACCATCCGGAACTACTGCTCTGTCATGTCGTCGATCATGCGATGGGCCGTCGAAAAAGAATATATAGTAAGCACCCCCTGTCAGTTCATCGAATATCCTAAGATGGACAGGAAGGAATCCGCACACTATGAGATCGATGACATCTGCAGGTTGATATGCGTGATCAACAAGGCAGAGCTGAAATACCGGACGGCCATACTGATCATGATGATGAACGGGCTCAGGATAAGCGAAGTCACCGGGCTCAACTGGAGCGACATAGACCTTGATTCAGGGCAGTTCAAAATCAAACGAGAGCGACTGTACAGGGCAAAGCTGGGAGCCTATGAAGATGATCCCAAGTCGAAGAAGTCAAAAAGATATGGTACTTTCACTGATGATATCCTGCAGCTTCTGAAAAAGTGGTCAGCGCAGCAGAAGGAAGACCGACTCCGCATCGGCAGCAGGTGGATAGCATCTGATGCAGTGTTCACAGACTGGGACGGACGCCCTACTAGGCCCAATCAGATATATAACTACTGGAAGAAGTTTTGCCGGGATAACGATCTGCGCTACATCCCGCCGCACGGTCTTAGACATACCTATGCATCGATGCTGCTGTACATGGATATGGACCTTAAGGAGATCCAGGAGGGTCTCGGACATTCCCAAGCATCAACAACGCTAAACATTTACGCCCACCTAATCGAAGACAGACGCAAAAAATCGCGCGAAACTACCGATAAGGTCCAGACGCTCATACAGAGCATAAAAACGCGCGAGGGATAGCATTTTAGCCCGCACGGAAGGCATCCTGCAACAATTCTGCAACATCGCGCAAAGTAAAACCCCGGAGCCCTTATGAACTCCGGGGTTTTCTGGTGCGGATGACAGGACTTGAATTAGCTGGTGTATGTATATTGTGGATACTGCGAAAAATACGAGCATATATAGTATTAAATATGGCATATATGCGCACTACGGCAAGTACGACCACAGAGTCGTGCAACTTTTTCTGCAACACGCAGAATAGTAGTTGACATACCACTCATTGAGTGATATATTATAGACATGATAAGGAAAGGGCAAAGCCCAGGAGGTATAGAGATGAAAAAGAACGAATGTAAAAAAGCGTTGAACACGATAGCAGATAATGGGAATAAAAACGACAACGGATACAGATACGAAGTCCAGATGAACGACTGGCAGAACTACGGAAAAGATAGAACATATTTTAAGATCATCGAAACCAGGAGTAATAGCAAGCACTGTGCAGTTAAAGATTATGGATACTACGATAACAAAGCTGATGAATATGTTCCCGGAAAAGCTGATCTGAATAGCGGATTCGATTTTGGCGGAAACGAAAAACTGTATTAGTGGGGAGGTGTAGAAATGAAGATATATATGATCACAAAAGAGCAATTCGAGAATACAGAATATAGGCCGCTGGATGTGGAAGTAGAAGAGATCGAAACAGAGGAAGACTGGACGTACAAGGACGTCTGCGAGAATCAGACGGTCGAGTGTGAGCTGGTCGTGGATGCAAGAGATCTGTACGTATATAGAACAGAAACAGGGTACGTTGTCGAACTGAAAGAGACCCCGATCAGGGAAGCAAGAACAGAGTCAGGGCTGACCCAGCAGAGATTGAGCGATATATCTGGGATCCCAAAAAGGACGATCGAGAATTGGGAAGGCGGCCAGAGAAGCTGCCCGGACTGGACAGAGAGACTGGTGGTAAACGAGATCAGGAGGATAGGAAAGATGATGAATGAAGTAAGATACATAGTAGTAGATACTAACATGGAGCATGGCGGAATGGATGAATGGCATGACGCATACGCAGACATAGAATCCGCGAATGCAGCTGCAGCAGAAGCGTGGGATCGCCTCACCGCAGCAGAGAAAAAAGAGAGACACATATATGTGGCCACAGTCAAGGCAGAATATCTGAACGATGATTGCTTCGAGGACGGTGAGATCACCGACTGGGACGGATTCAACAGTTATGATGTGGACGGCTTCGACAGTGAATATATGGATAATTTAAAAGAAATGAATGCGTTTGATCTAATATCTGATAGACTAGGAATAGACAGGAATACTGCGCTGATATCAGACTATCTGACCATAAATACAGGCCGTGATGGGAAAACATATGCCTGGTATTACGATGGCCAAGGCAAAGACGCCTTTGTAGAAATAGGAAATACAGATATATGTGAGGATCCTGACAAAAGTGAAAAACTTTTTGCTTAACTAAAAAAAGCCCCTGAGTCGTGAGAGATCTCAGGGGCTTTTTGCTGCCTGGCCATGTACAACTTTTGGCCAGGACTTATGCTACATATTTTTGGTGCCGGTAAACGGCGCTGTTGTTAACGGCCACATCCTCCGCCGCCTTTTTTACTTCCTTTTTTTTCCGAACATTATAATGCCTCGCTTTCATTTATATGATTCTCGTTTTCCTCTTCATCACTGGACCCTGCAGGCGAGTTATACTGCAGCGCTCTGCTGCTGTCGGATATCCCCTGGGTGGTCGGATCGACCGCGATCCCCAGGATGGTCAGCAGTGCGAATACCGCGTTCACGATGGCCAGCAGCTTGTCGCTGATCACATCGTAGCTCCAGTCCACCCCGAACGCCGCGAGCACGGCCTGTGCTACCAGCAGCGCTGCAGGGATCAATGCTACCCAGAATGCTTTACTTTTTAGCCTTAACTTCCAATTAATCATAATGATTCCTCCTATCTTTGTGACATCATACGAACGTGGTCATCCAGCTCATGGGATATGTCCGTCTGATATTGAATATAATCTTCCAGTTCTTTGACTTCGCCGTTCGGCTTTTCCTGCTTTACCAACTTTACCAGCAGCTTTGCTGTACTCTTGGCCAGCTTCCCGTTGGCGTTTAAATTTTCCAGCTCAAGGGTATCCTTCTTGCTCCGATCCGCATAACGCTGATCGCTGATCTTATCCCGTTTTCCCATTCTCCGGTAGATAAAAAAAAGCAATAGCGGGATCGCGAATGCCTCAAGTACCTTTAGTGATATGTCGATTACTACGCTCATTGAAGTCTGTCCCTCCTGTGTCTCAGTACGCGGATCCACCCGCGGAGCCAGGACATATACCAGCTGCCCTGCCTGTGCCTTAAATATAGTTTCATCTTTTAAAAACTGTTGATCTGACGTCTTCCAGATGCCGACTGTATGCCGCGATATCTGTCCCTGGAATCGATATGAACGAAGCCGAGGTTATCGTATCTGATGATACAGCGGCAGTGGATCTTTTCGCAATACTCGGCGATCTCTCTGATGCTCACACCTGGGATCGATATATCGAATGCCCTGCCCTTGCAGTGAGCGCTGTTGTTTATCCCGCCGCAGCGCCTGTTGAATGCCAGGGTCCGATATCCGGAATTGATATGGACCGGCTTGCCGAAGTGCGCTCTGATTTTTTCCAGTTTATTCTTAACGTAGGTGACATCGATCAGGATCAGATCCGCACCGTCTGTGCAGGCGAACTCCTTTACCTGGAAATGAGGACTAATATACTTGTTTCCTGATTTACTTTTATGATATTTTTTTACCATGATTTTTCTCCTTCCTGTAAAAAAAAAATAAGAGCTGCTCGCTCTGTTTATACCCCCCAGACATCGACCGAGGCTGTTCGTGCTTTGCCCGTTCTGCTCAGGCCGGACATCATTCCGAAAGATATCGTGTTACCGCTAAAGTAATCGACTGCTGTGTAGACCCTGTAGCTGTTTTCTTGCACCTGCACATCTGCACTGTGTATTGTAGTAATGCCTGTGGCGGTTATTGTACAGTGCCCCGATGATTGGTACATGCTTCCATTCGCCGTTGCAATAGCATAGCTGTCCGAGAACTGCTTTAAACCGTAAAAATGTTTTTGTCCGTCGCTGTACGCATCTGTGAATGTTCCGTCGCCATTGTCAACATGACTCGTTCTATAAACACGATCTTCAACCGTACTCAATCTGTTTTTTATGGCCGGGATCACTTCGCTTGCCAGCTTCTGCAAGGCTGTATTAATATCACCGTCTACTGTAATTGCCATTTCTGCCTCCTTTCTATGCTGTTCTCCTCCAGATGTTCACCGCCCTGTATGGCGGCATATTTTTATTTGTTCCATCTTCGCCTTTCGTGTTAGTAGTTGCATATCCATATCTATGATATGAACCTGCAGCAAAATTTTGAGTTTCTACAGCATCAACGCTTGACGTTCCCATAAAGGACCCACCATTTCCGGGTGAATGATTATGNNTTACCAACACTGCGTCTTTACTGCCGCCGCCTTGACCTCCAAACAGTGTTACAGGCCCTCCTGCTCCGACTAACATACGGTNCTCGACTTTTTCCCACGTCCCGAATCCCCAATACGTAAGCTTGCATCGGGACTGTTGATTCTGTGATCCACAGTTCATCGACCCCCGGGAACTCCTTTGAGTTAGAGTTTGTAAAAACCACTATTAAGGCGTCACCCCCCCCCCACTGGAATTTCCTGTCAGCGCATTGAACAATGCTATAGTTTCATCTGTCAGCAATCCGGTTACCGAGCCTGAGAACTCTGTGTCGAGAGCGCATTCGAACGTGTTGCTTTTCTCTGAGGATTTACCGAATGCTATCCCAGTTTTATCATTCTTGAAATCCAGCAGGCTGAATGTGCTGCCTACTCCGATCTCCCCTGTTGAACTTTCGAAGTTATCCGCGACCGTCAGCTCCGCTACATATGAGGTATTCACGTTCGCAGCGAATATGTATGGAGAGGCTGTTACAGTGACCGGATCTCCGTATGTTCCGTCCGCTGTTTTTGTCCGTACAGACATGGCAGCGGTGTTATGGCTGTTCAGAGAGCTGATCTGATGCGCCCACGACAGTTTCGCATATGCTCCTGAACTGTTCGCCGTTCCGTCCTGATCACATCGTTCTAAATTTACATCGGAGATCTGTGGAGTGATATATTCTAATACGGTTACAGTCCTGGTATCTGCAGCTTTCTGCCCACGGCTGTCGGTGACTTCTGATTTAAGAGTCCGGCTTCCTGCTATCGTAGGATCAAAGGCTGCAGACAGTCCTGACAGTACAGATGTGCCGAGCTGTATGCTTCCGTTTGATATGCTTGATCCGTATATTCCGGCAGCAGTAATAGCTACAGATATGCGGGATTTATTCTGCACATATGCGTCATATGTACTGTAGTATCCATTAACATCATTCACCGCTACATTGCCGATCGATGGAACGACCGTTGTTGGTATCTGTGTGTAAAAACTGCATGTCTTTGTTCCGATCAGCGATGAGCCGCTGTATGTCTTGCATGTCAATGTTCCAGATCCGGTCATTGCGTTCGGAGTTGCTGCAGCAAATGCGTCGAGCGGCGGGGTCCATGATGTAGATGAACCGAGGCCTGAACCTATCGTTCCAGACAGACCGTTATAACTGTACGTCAACGTATGCGTGAATCCTGATGATGCTCTCGGCATATTTATTGTCATAGCCGCGCCGAGAGCGCATCTGTTCGATGATGATGAACCTGCGCCTGACACTGCAGGGGTCGTTGCCCGTGGAATAGTATCCAATGTCAGTGATCCAGAATCCGTGACTGTTCCGGAAGATGTTCCTGTCGGCCATGAGGCTGCGAAGGATATCTTTTTCGTGCCGTCAGCGTTATGCGGAATTTTGATGTCTGCTTTTGTAAAAATCACTTCGCTGCCCGAGGACACACGATCATGGTTTACATCAACGGCTTTAGTGTACCTGTTTCCATTTACGTTCACGGTCAGCGTTGGGTTGTTCGCATTATACGAACCGTAGCTATAGTGCGCAGTTACTTTAGCATCAACCAAGGAATAGTTACCGCTTATCGACTGTACATCTTGCTGTTTAACCGTTAAACTTATCGATACCGCCACTTAACTCACCGCCTTCCCGAATGACAGGTTTCCGTTGCTTCTTGGTGTCCATGCGAATCCGTTAACTTCCAGCGACTTCATGAATACGCCTGATTCGATGACCAGTTTTTTGCCCTCAATATAGGCAACTTCTGTTCCGCCCTGTCTGAACGATATCCTGTTGCCCGTCAGTTTCAGTGACGACCCGTTCGCATCATCAACAGCTATGTTGATTCCTGTAGAATCCATAGTGATGCGGTTCTCAAGGTTATCCCATTTACCTGAATTTGTATCAGATACATCGTTGATGTTCTGCAGCAGATCCGCATACTGGCTGTCGGACTTATCAGACGCCTGACCTGCCGCTGCTGCTGCGTCCGCTGCAGCTTGTGCCGCTGCTGCTATGTCAGCAGCAGTCTGAAGTGCTGCAGCGTCTGTCTCATCCTTCGTATAGTAGTTATCTGCAAGGTGAGCATTCGTATCATCCACCGCTATTTTTGTTTCCTCGATTGCTGTTTTGTAGTTCGTGGCCAGTTCCCAGTCAGCAGCATCATACGTTTGATCTTTTGTTTTCGCTGTGATGCATTTGAGCAGATCACCGGATCCCTGTGTATCACCGGTCGTGGTGCCCTGCGCCCAGAGATCTCCGACATCATATGGCGGTACCGGTTCAGCTGATCCGGTAAATGTCCTCCTGACATCTGTCAGATCCACCACAGATATCTGATCTTTTGCTTTTATGGTCATATCTATCCCTCCAATGCTGCTGTATAGTCCGCTTTACTGTCGATGTCAGCTGCATGTACAGTCAGCGTTATGCCTGTACCCAGTGCTGTATCTGAACCGTTTTTATACCAGTTTATAATCCCTAGTTCCGCGATCTGCGCAGCGGTCAGCTCCACACCCGCTCTGAAGACATGGGCCGTTAGAGTAGTGGCTATCGTAGTGTTTCGGAATATCGTTCCTGCTGATGCCGTGATGCTCAGCGTTATCGCGTCCGCGCCAGTGACTTTCAGCCAGGTGAATTTACTCGGATCCGATATATCGACATCTTCTACCGTCTGGTTCGCCGCTGTTCCTATGTATTCCTTCCCGGCGGGATCTAAACTGATCCCACTTCCTGTCGCATCGTCTGCGTATGCTATCCAGGTGTAGTAGACTCTGTTCTTTGATATCGATGCCCACTGTTCGGCCAGAGCTTCGACCTGAGCCGATATCCCGGATGTCTTGAGCAGATGCTCGCCAAGAGTAGCCTTGACCGTCTGCTGTGTTACAGACGTTTCCAGCTTCAGGATCCTCGAGGACAGATACAGCTCCCCTGTATCATCGATCACGTTGACCCTGTCGCCGACCCTGACGTTCTCCGGAAGCTGTGGGATCTCTATCTCGTAGTTGACCTCTGCGTGATCGACTTTCTTCAGTTCGGCAACGGCCTGCCCTACCAGCACCGCCTTGTCCGGCGTATCATAAGTGAACGACTTAACGATCTGGCCGTACAGTGAATCTGATACCGGAGTGTTGAAAGTCTTGTTTACAAGTCTGGTCCACTCTGCCTGCCCCGATTTCGATATCACATATCCGCTTGTTTTATCAACATAGTAGTCGCCGTCATCGTAAGCGTATCCCTTAAGGTTTATCGGCGTGTCCTTGCCCTTCGGAGTTCCACCGGTCACCGAAAAAGCTGTTGCAAGGTTCTCGATACTTTTTTTGGTGTCTATGCTGTCGAGTTCCAGGTCGAGCCGCAGCTGCGTTCCGTATGTCTGGTCGCCACGTTTCTTAAGGATATTTATGTATTTATGCGCGACCTTCATACCCTCGACAAGGTAGGAGTAGGACAGTTCGCATCCGAAGCTGCCGGCTATGCTCTGCAGCCTTTCTGCGATCGTTGTCTCGCCGTCCCATGACAGCTTCTTTGTCACGGACGTAGAAAGCTCATCGACGCCTATCTCATAGCCGGAGTCCCCGATGTATTTATCGATATAATACTGAGCGATGTACGCTGCTCCTGCTTCATATGCAGGGGCCACATCGTTGATGAAGTCGAGTCCTGCATCCTCGCAGTAGATATCTATACTCCTGTCCTTTGTACTTATGTCCTCAGTCACTATCGTATACAGGATAGCGTTCCCGTCTTCGTCAGGTTTCAGTACATAGTTGCCGACATCCATCAGTTCCTCAAGATCTGTCTGCTCGCCTTCTTTCCATGCGACCTTCAGGTCGAGCGTGCTTATTCCGGTATCCACGTCTTCCGTAGTAGTGTCGTCCTTTATGACATATGTCTGCTGCAGATTAGTGGATGCAAGCCCGAGTATATGGAGTTTTCGATCGGCAAAATAGACGATCATATGAATACCTCTCTGTATTTAATGGATACGGTAGGCTTGCCGGTCGCCCAGCTGCTCCACGTGGCCATGATGTTGTTCGAGCCTTTGGTCAGTGCAAAAGTCTCCCAGTCGTTCCCGAGAGCCCCGAGGGATGGTACCTCTTCGCTGTTCAGTGTGATCGATCCGTCCCTGCAGTCGGCTATCATCTCATCGCCGATACTGAATGTGTTCTTTATGTCTGCATCTATCTCAGGAGTCCGGTTGAAGAACCTCGCGTTCTGGATGCCGTTATACGCTACTGCGTTATGCCCTGAGCGAGCTCCGAATGTGATGTATATCTCATTTACATACGTATCCGCGATGGCTGCATCCCTGTATGTATGTTTCACTCCGCCGATATTAAAGGTTATGGTCTGGCCGTTCTTCACTATAGTGGACACCCTCACAGGCTTGCTCCAGCTGTTATAAACCCACTTGTACTTCTTCTTTCCGCTTTTATGCTTCTCCTTCCACTTCTTGGTTTCGCCTTTTTTATCTCGCACTTTTTTGTTCAACTTGTGCGAAAAACCGAAGCGGTTGTTGTACTGCTGCACGTTCACCGCAGTATTGATCCCGGATATATACACCCCATTCACGTAGTGACATATGGTCGCGTTTGCTCCGTCAGCTCCTTTGCTTATCAATATGCCGGCTACTATCTTTCTGGTACCGTTCGTGTTATTGACGAGCACGACATCGAAGCGCCCCTGCTGCTTGTTGTTTGTTATAGCGAACAGCTGCTCCCAGGTGAAGGTGAAATTCTTGGCTCCTGCGTTACCTGCAGAATCGTTCGGCAGCGCGCATCTTAGCGTCGGGCCGTACCAGGATCCTGACGCGACCTTCGTCTGTCCAGAGTTCCTGTAGGTTTTCGGTCTGTAGAACTGAACGGATCCCGGCTTCTTCTTTTTACGCCCATCGGATTTGTTTGCATACTTCCATGTGACGTAGCCCATGGATCCCAGAGCGTAGGACGTCCCGTGGTGAAGCAGGGAAGACCCTGCCCAGTACGACGTTCCTTTTTTGGCATTCCAGTCCGTATATCTCTGCGTAGTCCCGCTCACAGCGGTCTCGATATCGTCCTCATCCGGATTCCCTACCTGTATGATCTGCTTATCGTCGTCGATGAACGCCACATACCCGCAGGCATCGTCTTTTATATTCCCGTTAGCGTCTTCCGTTCCTTCCGGGAACTCCGCCATCAATTCGGGGAACGACGGTGCCGTTCCGTTATAGTCGATCACGAACTGAGCGATATTTTCCGCAGTCAAATCTGCGGAGGTATGGTATTCCCAGCCATCCAACTCGATATCATCTGCGATCATGTTTGCCATCAGATATACGGTGTTCGTTGCTGTATCCAGCACGTAGTCCGTACCGAACGTGAACTGGGCTGCGTCTTCTCCTGTGACTTCCACTTTTCCGTCAGAGACAGCGTGAGACAATACCTGCCCTACTGCAAAAGCCGCGTATGCCCCCGAGGGGGTCTCCACGAGTTCCGTAGTGCTGTCGCTGTCTGTATCGCTGGATCCTTCCTTGAAATTTTCTGTCAGGAAGTCGTCCTTCCAGGTGAATACACCGCCTGCTCCGGTAGGGGTCGCCGTATATTCTTCGACGCTGTATTTGAACGGGTCGTTACAGGTAAACTCCAGACTTCCGGTCACCGCGTTGCTTCCAGGATCTGGAGTTGACACATCACTGCATGTGCCGATGAAGAATTTGTCCGGTTCATCATTGAGTATGAGCTCAGACTCATCCAGCGCCAGAAGGCTCGCAAGAAGGTTATATGCGTCCCTGTAAGCCGCATTGCTCGCAGCTATCAGCTGATATGTCACCTTGATCTTACGATCTGGATATCTTGTCGACTGCAGCGTGGATCCGTCCCGTACCCCTGTGTTGAACGAGGTCAGCTCCTTTGCCAGGGCTTCCCTCCCGGATACAGATAGTGTCCTGTATCCGGGTATAAGATTCTCAAGGAACTCACCATTGATCTGCAGCGCTTCGGCAGGAAGTCCTGCAGCAGCAGCCGGATCATTTATATCTATAAAGTCATAACTCATCGTATGCCCTTCTTTCTGTTCGCTCTTGTCTGCCTTTTGTTGAGCTCCGCCTCCGTATACGGCGCGATGACTCTTCCGGCTTCCTTGCCGTCTATATTCAGTGGTACCTCGATCGTGTATTTTGCTGAGTTGAAATATTCATAGTCGCCCGAAAGCTCTGAGCCGAAGTTTCCGGCATATGCAAGCTGCGGCTGTGCGAACGACGCAGCATCCACCAGTCTGATACCTGCCGTTTTCACGGCTCCGACCATATCCAGAAGACCCAGCGCGAGTCCGCCTCCCCAGAAGTGTCCTTCACGTTTCGCTATCCTGGAAGGAGAGCCGATCTTTGCCTTTGCTCTTACCGCCTTGTCGGCAGCATCGGCCAGCTTGTCAGCTGCTGACTCTACCGTGGACAGTTCAGACCTCATACCGAGAGCGAAGCCCTTGCTTATGTAGGACCCTGCGCTGTGCGCTCTTGAGTATCCTGCGCGAAGCTTCGATACGGTACTGTTTACCTCTGTAGATGCTATCCCGGGTGCCTTGCTCAGACCGCCTTTCAGCCCTGTACTGAATCCAGTGCCAGCACGTGTACCGGCAGATCTTGCCTTTGCTGCCGCGTTGTTGAAGCTCGATATGAGTCTGCTTAGTGCGGATCTTGCGACGCTTCCGAGCGCACTCAGTCCGGAGTTAACTATGCCGATCGAGGACCGCATCGATTTCAGAGAACCTTCCGCCCTTTTGGCGTTGCCGGCGATCGACTTCATGGTCGTATTCACCAGTTTGAGAGATGCTGCCATGAGCAGCGTCCCTGCTGCGCCTATGATCATCGCCATGCCGAACATCAGCATGCCGGCCATCGCGACTATAGCCCCTCCGCCGAGCACGAGCAGTCCTGCACCGAGCACGAAGCAAGCCCCGAATGCGACCAGCGCCATCGCTGAGAATATCAGCATCGCTCCTCCGATGGCCAGCATCGAAGCTGCGCACAGCATCCCGTATTGGGCTACCGTGGGCATTGCTGCAGCTATCATCTGGAACGCCGTAGCGCATATCAGACCTGCCACTGCGCACAGCAGCAGTCCTGCCCCAAAGAGTATCAGACCGACCGCGCCGACTATCAGCGCCGGTCCCATCAGCGAGACCACCATGATCAGCGCTGCTATCGCCACTGTCATGATCAGCAGACAGGCTATCCCGGCTCCGCCGGATGCCGCCAGCATGGTGGCAGCGGACGCCATGACGTACATGGCCGCTGCGCATATGAGCAGTCCTGCGCCGAATATCGCGAACCCTACTGCCGAAGCAATGAACTGCGGTCCCAACGTCGATACTGCTTTGGTCAGGACTATTATAGCCGCTACCATTCCCAGCATCACCAGCGCTGCTGCAGGACCCGCTGCTGCGACCTTGATGGCCGCGTTGGCCAGCAGATAGAAGCCTGCGCATACGAGAGCTACTCCTGCCCCCAGTGCCATGAATGCTACTCCTGCAGCCATTATGTCCTTTGCAGACGTCTTGGACGCTGTTCCTACTGCAGCCTCTCCTCCGGCCGTTGCCGTCAGGTTTGGTATCAGCCTGCCGAGCAGCTTCGGACTTGCCAGCGACTTAATGTTGCCAACAAATGTTCCGAATGTCCCCGACACACTATTTACTATCTTCATTCCGCCAAGGGCTACTACGAATATACCCAGAGCTTTTGCCCCTTTTCGTATGCCGTCAGCATGATCCGTTATCCAGGATCCGATCTTCTGTGTATTAAGTTTTCCGGAGGCGTCGGTTATCTTGCTGATATCAGATATCATGATCTGCGATACAGCGTTGAATATGGGCAGCAATTTGTTGCCCATAGTCTCCTTCAGGCCGTCCATGGCCTGGCCGACTGTCTTATATTGCCGGGCCTGTTTGGCCCAGGCATCGGATGTACCGACCCTGGTGATGGCCTTGAAAAAATCATCCGTCTTTACTTTGCCCGCCTGCACATCCTGTATCAGCTGGCTGGATGTCTTGCCCATGGCTTTCGCGACCCCGGATATACCTGCAGGAGTCTGTTCCAGCATGAGCTTGAAGTCCATCCACTGGACCGTAGGCTTGGCCGCCATCTGTGTTGCCTGCTGACTCAGTGTCTTCATGGCCTGCTGCGGATTTTCCGCGGCGGATGCAAGTCCGCCGAAGCCCATGACGAGCTTGTCGGTGTTCTTTGTGCCGACCGCTGCAAGCTGCGCATATGTGGATGCCATGTCAGATGAACTGTATATGGTCTGCTGGGCGAAGGTCTGCAGCTCTTTCTTTACCTTCGGGATCTGGCTTGCCTTGCCGAAGTTCTTCATATTTCCTTCGAAGGTCTGCCATGCCGCTGAGGATGAGGACATTTCGCTTATCATGCCCGTGAAGCCGCGCGTCACTGCGCTCACGGCAGCGTTGCCTATACCCATGAACACGCCGAAGCCGAGTCCGCTTTTAAGTTTTGATCCGAGCGTTTCCGTCGAGCCTGTGGCCCTCTTCATCGCAGCGGTGAATCCTTTATCCTCTGCGGACAGTTTCGCTATAACGACATAGCTTTCGGACATGTCATTCTCCCTTCTGTTTTTTCAGCAGATCACCAAGCCCGCTGAATCGGCTTTTTTCCTCTTTGCCATCTACCTTATCAAGCTCGTTTTTGTAGTCGTAGAACTTCTTGAAAGTCCTGTATACCGGCTTCTCGCTGTTCTTGCCGGATCTCTTTTTTGCCTGGACCATAAAGTTCAGGAACGCCTGCAGGTGATTCCTGTAATCCCTGTCTATCCACTTCAACTGCACCGCCTTCATAAGAAGGTTGTACTCAGGTATCGTCAACCTGTCGACTTCGTCGAAACTCTTGAAGTCAAGATACCTGAAGCAGTTCAGTGCTACGCTTGTGTACGTCTCCTCGAAGTCAGGCTCTTCTTCTATTCTTCCACTTTCTTCGCTGCCGCTGCTTCCAACGCTGCGACCTCTCTCTTCGTAGCATTGGCTCTCTCTAAAAAACCCATGACGTTGTCAAACGCCGCATCGATGTCCGAGTCTTCATCATCGACCCAGGCTTCAAGCTCACTCATCGTGATGTGGGGGGTCTCCGTTTTGTTTGCCAGATATATTATGTCAAGCAGACCTTCGACGCTGCCGTCGATGAGCTGTCCTACCGCGTATCTCAATCCTACGTTGTTCTTTACGTTAGGTGCGCCATCCACAGGCAGCTGCACGCGCTTATTTATCTCTCTTAAAAACCCAATCCCGAATTTAAGCGGATAAGCTATTCCCTTTATATCTATTTCGTACATGTTTTTTCCTCCTGTTTAAATAAAAGAAACGGGACTTCCGCATTATGCGAAAGCCCCTTCTTCATCATGCTCCTGTCTTTGGTGTATCTGCGAATACATACGCAGCTACTTCCTGCTGTGCAGCGGTCACCGTGACGTCTCCGTCTACTCCTGTGCCGTTGATTCCGAATGTCAGCGACTCTTCGACCATGTCTTCTGCGTTGGACTTCTGTTCAAGCTCTGTCAGATAGCCCTGGAAGTACTTGCCTTTAAATGTGTTGGCAGATGTACCAGGCCGCTCTAAGTTAGCTTCCCAGATCTCGATTATGCCGTCGCTGTCAAGCGCAGCTTCGAGCTTTCTTATCAGTTCATCATCCTTGGCCAGAATAGACGTGCATGTGATCTCTACCTCTGCCGCAGACGGAGTCCTTATAGACCCGTCCTTCGTGACCGTGCTGTCTGCATCCTTCGATACCTTGCGGCCGTTCTCCGTAACAAAAGCGAGAGCTGCGCCTGCTGCTGTAGCTGCTTCGCTCTTGACTCTGTAAAGATATACGATCTTTTTACCAGCCACCGCTTCAGCGAACAGCTGCAGATCGAACATTTCCTTTTTCATGTTTTCCTCCTAACTAAAGTAAAACCCCAGCTCCAGTATTCCATGGAGCAGAGGCTGTTTTGTTGTATTATCCGGAAGGATCCTCTGATTCACGTCCCGCAGACTCCATGCGAAGTTGCCGGTGTGTTCCAGGACTCTTGCCTTTTGTTTTATGACCAGCATCGCAGCTGATACAGTACCGCGTTTTTTTGGATCGTTGCTCCAGACATGTATGGTCTGGGTGACATTCCCGAACACCGCGGTCTTGTTTGCGTCGTCCGTCAGCTGGCTTTCGCCGAGATATACAAAAGGATACGGCGTATCATCTGGCGGAAGAGCTCCGTCGTACACATCGTACCCGAGTGCCTCGATCATAAGCTTAAGCTTCGTGAATAGCTCCTGCTGTGGATCCATCTACTCACCTCATTTCGTTAATTTTTGCATATCGGCCTTGAAAACGAGCTTCTGCTCTTCGAGTGCCGGACCGACGAACGGCTGCGCTTCCATGAATCGCGTACCGTACTCAAGGTACGGGGCATATTCCGTGGTGGGGCCGGAAGAAGCACTTAACCCACCATCTTCGATGGTGAGATCTACACTTCGCTTCGTGGTCCCGGTCTGATACCCCTTCGTGAACTCCGCATTCTCCTGGATCTTTGTCTGGAGCTCTGCGCCGTTCTGCTTTACTACCCTTCGTACATCGTTCATCGTAGCGTTGGCCTTTAGCTTCTTCTGGAGTTTATCAAGCCCTTTTACCGATATGTCTCCCATCACTGCACCTCCGATACATACAGCGTCTGCTTCGTCCTGAGACTGCGTTTCAGGTTCGCCATATAATTTTTCTCGCCTATACGGATATAGTCGAATACGCCATCATAGTGATTCTGCAGCTGGATCATTAGGCTGCCCTGACGGATCTCTCCATAGAGCAGCTTCATAGTCTCCTCATTCATGTCCATGACCGATGCCATCTTCTCTGTCTCAACAGGATCTGCGGTGTCATAGTCTCCGGTTCCGGAGTTATACGTCGATGTTCCGTTTTTACAAAAGTAGATCTTCGTATCGTATCTCATATGAACCTCACCCTGCCCTTTTTCGGCGTGTCCTGTCGGGCGTTGTACGCATCGATATCCGCTGTATACGGAGCAAAGTCGTCATCCGACCACTGCATCGTCTCCCCTTCGACTGAATGGGACGATAGTCCTTCTGATCCGACACGATTGAACCTGGCTATACAGACCTCTTCTTCGATATAGGCCAGCGCATCTGGTACCGTAGCCACACCTCCGAGCAGGTTCTTGAGCCTGCTCTCTGTGATGGATATGATTTCAGTCAGCAGACCATCTTGCTGAGTATCCGTAAAGCCAAGCAGTTTCTTTATCTTTTCCAGCATTCCGGCACCTCCTTACTTAGAGGCCTTCTTGCCTCCGGACTTTTTATCGGGGTCCTCAGGTGTTTCGCCCGTGCCTTCGCCTTCTGCAGGCGGTTCGCCGGTGCCTTCACCTTCTGCAGGTGGCTCTCCGGTGCCTTCACCTTCTGCAGGTGTTTCGCCGGTGGGAGGATCGTCGTTATCATCGACTACCTTATCGGCTGCCTCGATGATCGGTGTCCCGAATGCATTATTCCCGCCTGACAGTTCGTCGATACGTTCCTGAGAGGGCTTAAGGCCCTCTCTCGGATATGTATCGCCAACACTGTACTCGTGATATATCGGACCGCTCTTTGTCTTTTTATCCACATCCTGAAGGTCGTGGAAATGTATCAATACGTTATACATATGTTAACCTCCTTGGTTTATGCTCCTGTAACAGTTACCTTTGCTACCGCAGCCTTGTTGTCAGGAAGGATATACTCGCCGGCTTTGCCTGCGCCCTGCAGAGCGACTCCGTCAAACTCTTCTGACTCGATGGTCCTGGCTGTCTCTATGCCGGTGAATGCCTTGCCTACTCCGGCTACGTAGGTATAGATCGCTTCGTTAGCCTGGAACATTCCTGTCGGTACCTTCTGGATCGTGAACCCTTTGAAATCTGATATGGTGTTCTGGTCTATGTTTACGCTGGATCCCTTCGAAGAGGATGCGAGCCCGCTGTCTATGATAGCGTTCCATACGGCAGAATTGACCTTTGCGAGTCTTGTTCCTGTAACTTCTGCATCAGTGTAGTAGGCGTCCAGCTGTGCGAGGATGTCAGCTACTGTGTCCTTGGTTATGGCTGCGCCTCCGGATATGGACTTACCTGCAGCGCCCGAGATGAACTTGCTGTGCCTCGCGTTGAACGTAGCTGTCTTTGCTCTTGCCTGGAGTTCCAGTCTGTCTGCTATAGCTGAATCGAAGTCGTTGTTCACGGTGTGACGATCGATTCCTTCGTGGAACACCCACTCCCAGGAATAATCTACCGGTGTGTCAGTGTAGATAACTTCAGTTCTGTTTCCGAATCTGCTGCCGGTGCCTGTTCCCGTGCCCATAGCCGTATTGGCGTCTTTGTTGTACGCCGTTCCTACCACTACCGGGATATCCGATGTCTTGACATAGAATGCGGTAGCGTTATTCTGGATCCCATCAAGCGCCTCGATACTTCCGCCGAAGAAGTCCGCAAAGTATGACTGTTTCGCGAACACGACCTGGAGCAGCTGCTTGAACTCTTTCTGATATGATCTTACCGGAAGATCTTCGTTGTTTCCTGCAGCGAACATCTGCAGATCAAATATTTTTTTATCCATTTTTTGATTCCTTTCTTATTTGTATTTAGCAATCCGCCTGTCGATCTCCGACATCTCGTTGCCATTGTTACCGTACTTTCTGGGCGTCTTCCCAGTCGCCCTTTCTATCTCAGCCGCTTTGAGCTGAGCTTCCACGATCGCAACAAACTTGTCGATGTTGGCCTTGGTAGCTTCCGCATCAGCGCCTACTACAAAATCGAGCATGTCCTGAGTGGCGTCGATGTTCTTCTCCTTCAGGAGTGATGTCGCTGTCTTGCCGAGCTCCACTTTCATGGCGTTGGCCTTGAGTTCATCGTTCTCCTTCTGCAGCTTCTCCATCTCATACTGCTGCTTCTGGTCAGCATTCATCTTGGCCAGCTTAGCTGCTTCTTCCTTGGCAGTCTTGAGTTCCTTTTCCTGCTTCTCTTTCCAGGCTGCGTACTTCTTCTCGACGATCTTGTCCACGTCTTTATCGCTGTACTTCTTATCGTCTCCAGATTTAGGCTCCTTCGGGTCTTCCGGGTCTTTCGGGTCTTTAGGATCCTCCGGGTCCTTCGGGTCTTCCGGGTCCTTCGGATCCTCTGCGAACAGCTGCAGGTTCCATGTCTTCTTAAGTTTGTTTTTGATCATAATATTTACCTCCATGTTTTTAGTTACGTCTCCCGACTCGAATCCCCTTGTTTTAACGCCGTCAAGGCTTCGGCACATCCTCCCGGATGATTTGTACATTATCGGGGTAGCTTTCGGCTATCCCGTTTATGCCAATAAAAAAAGCCCTCTCAAGAAGGATTGTTTTCTCAGAAGGGATTTCTTCGTATTCAATGTCCGTATATCCGGACTTCAAAGTGTAGTTTATCTTGTCCAAGGTCAAGCGTTCGACCGACGCTATGAACGTCTGCACGAGCGCTGATACCGCGCTGCAGACTATGTCCTCTCCAGGCGGAGCATATCCGCTGTGGCCTGTCACCATGATATGACCATCTCCGATCGTTACTGTGATCATTTTTTCTTCTTTCCGCCTTTCTTGCATCCCATGTTCTCACCTCCCTTGAAATTCGTTACTTTTGCGTTTCTTGTTTTGCACCTCTTTGCCCATTACCGCTCCACTCTTCAAAACTGCCGTTAAAACTCCCGTCATTTTTAGCGTTGAGCCAGTCGTCATACTCTTTTCTGCCCGAGTATGCCGATGTGCTGCATCTGCAGTTCGGATGCATAGGCGGAGCATTCTCACCCGGCATCATCTTATCGACGGGGAAGTGCTTGCCGTCAATCGCCCTGCATATATCGCAGGCGTTGCCGAGTGCCAGGAACTGGTACTCAGTGAAGCCGTTCTCCTTGAAACTCTGCATCTGTGCTTCTGTCTGGACGCGTGCCATCTCTGTCCGCATCAGCCTTTCAGCATTATACTGGCTGGATCCGAACGTCTTCCGGATGTCCTGGGCGAGCACTCTCGGGTTCTTGCCCTGGATAAGCCCCGTCTTCACATTCTTGCCTATGGCGTCTCTCAACAGATCCTGGTGCATCCATATGCGGTCAGAGAACTTGGCGTTATGAAAGGATCCATTCACGATCGCATCGGCCTTTTTGCTGTTGTCCATGATCGTCTTGCCGAGGATCCCGGACTGCCGCCTGAACTCATCAAGGGTACGACTGGTAAGCTTATCACCGAAATACTTGCCCATATTCTCGAATCCGTCTACGAGATGCATCCCGATGTTCGCCTTCAGGAGCTCCAGCCTGTTGACCTTCATGGTCATGTTGTAAATGCGCATCTCATCGTTAGCTTCTTTCGACAGATCACGCGATGCGACATACTTCTTGGCTTTGGCGCTGTAGGCGTCCATGTCAAGCTGAGAGGCACGTTTTTTCGCCTCTGATATCGATATGCCTTCCTTCGCCGCATATTTGCCGTAAAAGGCGTCTATCTCCTTCTGAACGTCCGCCATCGTACTGTCGTATATTTTTTTTATCTCTTTGTCGTACTCCTTCTGATCGCGGATATCCTTAAGACGCTGTTCCGCTTCCCTTTTCTTCCAGTACGTTAGACTGTCCATCCGTTACCTCGCTTCCGCCGAAGCTGCTTACCGCTGCGCTCTGGCTGTCCTTGTTCTCCTTGTCGATGGCCTTTATCTCTTCCTTCGGATCCTCGACTATCGACAGTAGCTGCAGCTGTGTCTCATGAGATACTATTCCTTCGACTGCCTGAGCAGTCTGAGCTTCTTCCAGACGATTCTTCGGCAGGTTCCGGGATGTAGTGATCTCTATATCCCGCCATGCGTCCTTGTTGGCCACGTTGGTAGAAAGGCTGCAGAAGATCTTGTATCTCTTCCGCAGCGACTTCTCGATCTTCCTGTCGAACGTCAGCGCCAGGTTGCTCATGGCCTGCAGCTTATACGCAAGTGCAGTTCCGGATGTGGCGCTGCCAAACGACTCATCGCTGATGTTCGCCACCATAGATGTCTGATATATAAGATTCTCAAGGCGGTCCAGCAGGTTCTCCTGCGTGCCATCTGCGGTCGGCTTCTGCAGGAATTGCACGAGTACGTCCTTTGCATCATCAGTGCCGTACAGGTTGATCACTCTGTTGTCCCTGATCTTATAAATTCCTTCGTCGTCCAGTTCAGCGCCGAGGACCGCGAGGTACGCCTCTGCGAAAGCATCCACGTCGTTGGCCTTCTCACCAATCGTATGGTTATATGCTTCTACAAGTCCAGCAACGGTCTCGTACAGGCCCATCCTTTCATCGTTCAGCCTCCATTCGATCACAGGGATGTATCCGTATGGATTCGTAGCGATATCGTGTTTGTCTCCGCCGTCGAACGGCTCCAGACTTTCCCTGGTGAGGATCTCTCCGTACATCCTGCCCAGCTGATCAGTCTCGTCTGTATGATAGCCGTATCTGACAGCGAACAGCGCTCTGCTCTTGACCGTATCGTCGTAGACCACGAACACTTCCTTCGGGGTACACGCTGTCAGTTTGGTCTTTGTATCTTCGTCCTGATAGATGTATTCGAAAGCGTGGCCGTATATGCAGCACTTCTTGATCATCTCCGACTCATGGTCGGAGATCTCGTTGTCCCGTCCAAAGGTCTGTATGGCCTCGTTGACAGCATCGTCCGGAGATGACACCTTGATAGGGATGCCGTAGCCGTATCCAGAGAACGTCTCGGTGATGTATCTCGGGAAGTTGACCGCCAGTCTGTTGTCCGGCTTCCAGTCTTCCTTCTCAGGCTGCTTATAGACGTCATGGAAGCCTTTGTACAGGTTCTCCAGGTATTCATATCTGAGCAGCCTCGTCTCGTGCTTCCTGACGTACTCCTGCATCAGTTCGATGCTGACCCCGCTGCCCGTCTTGGCCGGATCGCATGTCAGCGGTTCCGGAAGTTTATATGGTCTTTTTCTATCGCTCATTAAATACCTCCCTTGAAGGTTTTGACTTTCACTTTAGCGTTGGCGTACATCTCGGCTACTCCTGTGGTTGCGTCTGGAGCATCGTCGTGCGCGTTCTTGCCCTCACGCTGGAATTTATTCATTGCATCATGATATTCCGGCCATTTATCTTTCCAGTTGACCGGATAGTATATATGATCCATGACCCATGTGCTGTTAGACAGGATCCTCGCGAGCTTGTTCTTGCTCTGGTGGAACCAGCGGATATGGCATCTGTTATCTTTCAGATCCTCTTCCAGATGCCGCTTCACGTTCCTGGCATATCCACGGCCGCCGTTGTTGCTTTCGATATCTGCCCACGATACCTCGTCCCTATGCATCATCATGGCCTGCGCCGGCTCAGTGATCTCCATAGGATCCTTGGTGAACAGGATGTCGAGCACGTACACCTCATCGTTCCAGACAAGGTAGTCTATGCTGCACAGATAGTCACTGCCTTCATCGGCTGTATCAGTGTAATTCTTTATCGCCGTGAATATAACGTTCTCGTTCTCGTCTTTCGGCAGCTCCGTATATGTCTTGAACCTGGTGTACAGCTTGCCCTTGATATCTATCGGCGTCTGCTGATAGTTGGCTTCCCGAATATCCGGGTTCATGTTCCTGGTCTTGAACTGGTACTCTTCGTAAGTCAGCACTGAAGGGCAAAGCATCCTGCCTTTATCCAGGGCCTTATAGCTCACGCTCTGCACGTCATCGTAGTTCGCGATCAGGTGACCGGTCAGATCCTTTGTAGCCCATCTGGTCATGAATACTATGATCTTGAACCCTGACTCAGTACGCTGCATCATAGTATTCTCGAACCAGTCGATATTTGCCTGCAGGCGCTCCTCGTTATAAGCCTCTTCAGCTGTCTTGATCAGGTCATCTATGATCATGTAGTCACATCCGAAGCCTGTCGATGTGCCCCCAGGAGATGTAGCAAGATAGTTGCTTTCCTCGCTTCCTTCGAGCGCCCACTGTTTCATGGAAGCCTCGCCGTACTTTATCCTGGTCTTGGGGAAGATGTCGCTGTAGACTATGTTCTTGTCGGCCTTCTCGGCCGCGATCGTATTCCTTACCTGCCGGGAAAAGCTGCTGGACAGTATCTCGTTATAAGTCCCAATCATGGCCTTCAAGCGAGGATCCTCACCAAGCAGCCACTCTGTCAGATTCACTCCGGTCCTGCTCTTACCATGTCTTGGCGGCATGGCCACCGTCATGATCTTATGCGGCCCTTCGATGAACTCCTGTAGCGCTTTGCACAGATTTACCAGATACTCTCTGTCTTCCCTGTAGAAGTCAGGAGCCATAAGGTTACAGTATGAAAAGAACTCGCGTCTTGCGAGTTCCATTTTTGCCCCCTGGATTATCAGTTCTCTATCCATTCCTGATCAGCTTCTTCAGTTCTTCTGTGGACAGACTCTTGAACGGATTGTTGATCTCGCCATCGACATTTATGTCCTTGCGGTCCCGCCACTCTTTCGGCTTTCTGTTCTTCAGCCAGAAGATCTGCGCTGTCGTATCCGGTACCACTTCCTTCACAGTCTCCCGGATCTTACGCCCGTCGTCCGACTCCTCGACCATAGTCTCGGTATATTTATAGCCAAGTGCGCGTTTCAGCAGCGCGTTCTCAACCTGGACGTCTACCACGTCCTTGCCCTTTTTTAAGGTGTCTTGAATGTCTTGATACCTTTGTTTCCACACCTGCAAAGTAGAGTACCCGATACCCATGTTATGCGCTATCTGTTCATCAGTCAGGCCGTCTCTTGCCCAGCCTTCTATCTTCAGCAAGCCTTCTGGCGTCAGCCAGGCTTGATACTTGCCCTTTGCCATATGGCTCACCACCTATCTACTAAACACAAAACCACCCGAACGGCTTCAGGTGGTCCCGTGCAATGTATTTTAAAAAAGAGGATTATAGATATAGTTTTCACGAATACATTAAACCACAGTTTTTATGACGTTTGTGACGCACTTTACTGTGATATCCAGAATCGTTTCAGCTTTGACGCTATTCCCGTTCGTGCATAGCCCATGAAGTCACCTATCTCTTCCTGGGTCATTCCGTCTCTGTAATAATACCGAAGTATAGCCCGCATCTCCGCATCGTCCACATTCTCGATCCACTCCTCCATCTCGGTGACTAGCCGTATACGCTGCTTTTCTTTGGATCGCATAAGCTTCGCCAGACGGTCATAGTCAGCCTCGCCATAGTCATACCCCGCATCAGATTTCGGGATGCCTTTAACAGAATGCCTGTAGTCTTTGTAGAATATAGTCTGCATAGTTGGCGTCGGTTTTAGCATGTCCAGCTGTAGTGACCGGATCTCAAATACTAGTGCCCGAAGCTGTTCAAGGTCATGCCTTGTCATTGTGCTCATCCTTTCGCCTGTAATTCCCGCATACGTGATCCTTCGGAGTCAGTCTCCTCCGGATCCCGCAGATCTTATATCGCTTGGCTTTTGCGCCGTATGTATCTTTNCTGTACCCGCAGGTCTCGCAGCATGTACTCTTNGTCGTCACTTGNTTTCGCCCTCCCAGCTGTCACAGTANCCTTTTTCNCAGCCTTCACACAGCTGCACNCANGTATGNCAGTTCATCTCCTGTTTCGGCTGTTCTTGCTGATAGTTCTTGTAGTCCTTGCANCGATGCCTGCATGTCAGGCAAGGGACGTCTGCTGTCGGCTGGTCGTCAATAGCGCCTTTTACATCAAGCTCGCTAAACCTTAATTCCGCCGGGCTGCATAAATGTCCTACGTCTAACCACCTTATAAATCTGTCTGCCGATATAAGTCTGTCAGTCATTCTGCTCACCTACTCTCTTATTCCATATTTCTGCAACCTCTTCTACCATTTCTCTTAATCTCTTAAAACCTTCTGGTTTATATTCGACTCTTGCTCCACATTTAGTGCAGTATGCAAATGCTCTAAATCTTCCAGCATCATTATCTATTCCTGTCTTAGCTTCACCGCCGCAGAACGGACACGGTTTTAATTCAGTCATTCTGCTCACCGTCCTCTGCTTCGTCGCAACCGTTACAGTCATCATCGAGAGGACATTCATCGGTTATGTCATCACACCACATATTTAATATCTTGCACCACAGCATTCCCCTCACCTCGCTAATCTGCTCGTAAGTTTCCTCGAATATGTCAGGTTTGCATGGATACTTCTCCCCCTGAACTCCTGTTATGATGTAGTCTCCGATATCTGCTTTCATAGTGCCTTCAAGTGTCTTTATGTATTCGACTTTATCCGTTTTGTATGCTTCAATAACTACTGGCTTTTTTCTGTATTTCATCTCTCTACCTCGCTTTTGTTCATTTGCGTCTTCTCCTCTCTCCGACCCTTGTCTGCAGATCGGCTATGATCACTCCTGTTTTCGTCAACTCTGCATCATCGTGCCTCAAATGACTGTGGTTCAATCTTGCGTTCTGCGACTTACTTACGCATGCCAGGTTATCGATGTCAAAGTTCCGGTGATCTCCGTCCAGGAATATGATCAGGCAGCCTTCCGGTACAGGCCCGTTTACCTCCTGCCAGATCTTACGGTGCTTCTGGATCCAGTTTACGTTCTTCGGCGCTTTCGGCTTATCATCGATCTTGACCCAGATATATCCGTCTGCCANCCTGCCGGTATGAAGGCGGTGGTTCTTCAGATAGGCCTTGACCTGGCTGAGCTCTATCGGCTGGAACCGTCTGCAGAACTCCTGATGTATCTCCCTGTGGGTATGCCCCGGGACATATTCCTCGAAGAACCTGCGCTCCTCTTCGGTATATCTACGCATCATCTCCTCCTGTGTCGGTCAGCATCGCCGGTACTTTACTGTCTGCGTCCAGCTTCTCATCTGCGAACACTGCAGCCTTCAGGACCAGGTTGCCGTTCTGCACTATCTGCGTGGCCACGTTCGATACTGCTTTTGCCCTGCTGATCTCTTCGGTCAGTGCGTCTCCCTTCAGGTCTTCATCGCCAAGTCTCTCCAGTTCGGCGAAAAGGTGGTTGTTCAGATCACTCAGTTTGTTCATTGTCATTTTTCAGTCCTCCTTAAATCCTATCGCCTGCATCATCTCCTCCACGACGGCCAGTCTTCGTCATACGCCACGGCGTAAAACTCATCGGCCCATTCTGAGATAAACTCTCTGTAGGCTTCTTTCGTGTCCTCTTCCGGAAGTTCCAGATCCAGCTCTTCGGCTATGGCCTCCGCGAACTGTATCTGCTTTTCCGTGGCCTTGGCTTCATACCACTCGCTCATGTTTCGTCCTCCTCGATTATCTTTTTCCCTATTGCTTTCGCGTGTTTGTGTTCCCGGACCGCTCCGGGGCTGTTTCTCCAGTCTTTCAGCAGATATACCGCATCTGCCATCTCTACCAGGGCGAAGTCGATCATCATGTACTGCTCGTATGCCAGATCGGGGTAAGCATCTGCCAGCCTGATCGGGCTGATCGGAGTATGGCCCTGCTCTGCCAGCAGCATCTCTGCATCCTCGAACTTCCACCTGGCTTTATCATCGCCGGATATCCGGCCGGCTATATATACGATCATGCGCCTTTCACCTTCCTCACTCTTGCTTTCAGGCTCTGCAGCAGGGCGTCCTGTACATCACCTTTCGCCTGAAGCGCTGCCATGACATCTTCGTCTCTCGTTCCTTCAGCTACGAGATGATGCACTATGACTTTCTCCTTCTGGCCCTGACGGTACAGTCTGGCGTTTGCCTGCTGGTAAAGCTCCAGGCTCCAGTTGAGTCCGAACCAGATGATATGGTTCCCGCCTTCCTGGAGGTTCAGGCCGTATGCAGTAGATGCCGGATGCGCCAGCAGGATATCGATCTCACCGCGGTTCCAGGCATCTCCGTCTTCCGGTCTTTTGTACATCCGGACCCGGAGATCCGTCTTTGCCAGTGCCGCCAGGATCCTGTCACGATCATGCTGGAATGCATAAAAGACAAGAGCCGGCCTGCCGTTCAGTGCCTCAACAGTCTCCATGAAGGCTTCGACCTTGCAGTCATGTATCGGGACTATGTTCTTCATCCCGTCGTATACTGCCCCGTTGGCCAGCTGCAGCAGTTTGATCGACAGTGTAGCTGCGGATCCCGCATCGATAAGTGCCTCATCGACCTGCAGCAGGGTTTCACGCTCCATCTCGTCGTATCTTGCTCTGGCTTTCTTATCCAGGACTACAGGAACGGTGACGTCCGTCATGTCCGGCAGCTGCAGATAGTCTTCAGCGCTCATGCTTATGCAGATATCCGATATGGCGCCATTGATCGACTCTTCCGCTCCGTTCTTCGGCCTGTAGTCGTATACCTCTCCCATCGGGCCCCTTTTCCCTGGATTGAAGAACTTCGTCCTGAACTGTCCGATCTTCGGATACAGCCTTTTACCCTCATCCAGCAGGTAGATCTCAGCCCACAGATCCTCGAGTCCGTTCGGTGCCGGTGTACCCGTCAGACCTACGATCCTGTCTATCTTCGGCCTGACCCAGGTCAGGGACTTGAAGCGCTTCGCCTTATGGCTCTTGAAGGATGACAGCTCATCGATGATCACCATATCGAACGGCCACTCTGTCCTGTAGTAGTCAACGAGCCACTGCACGTTCTCACGGTTTATCACATAAATGTCGGCCGTCTGCGACAGCGCCCTCTTGCGCTGCGCTGCAGTGCCAAGGCATGTAGACACTCTCAGGTGCTGCAGATGATCCCACTTTTCTGCTTCCCTGCTCCAGGTGGCCTCTGCGACCTTCTTCGGCGCTATCACCAGTACCTTGCATACCTGGAATCGGTCATACTTCAGGATGCTTGCCGCTGTAAGCGTTATGACAGTCTTGCCAAGGCCCATGTCAAGAAAGAGACCTATCGCCGGCTCATTCACGACTCTGTCTATGCAGTACTGCTGGTACCTGTGTGGCTCAAACCTCATATTTTTCCGCCTGCCCTTTCAGGAAGTCGCTAAGCTGTTTCGGGTGCCCGAGAAGAAAAGTCATCGTATCGACATCGTGCTTGCTGCTAAGCACACCTGCCTGCATCCCGTACTGCCTGAGTCTTCTGAGCTGTACCCTCTGATTCGTCGTAAGTACACCTGTTTCGTTTTTAAGTTCTATGAACAGTACCATGCCTCTTACGATCACTATCCTGTCCGGCACACCTGTGTTCCCTGGCGACACCCATTTATACGCTCTTCCGCCCAGGGCGTTTATCCTCTCTCTCAAATATTTTTCTATGCTTTTTTCGCTGTCCATCGTCGCTTCTCCCTTCGCGCGCGTCTTATACATGTTTCAGATAGGCGTATAGAGATATTTGAGGTTATATATATTTCTCTATATCTCTATATACTATTTATATAGGTAAAAAATGTTACAATGTTACAAGGTATACATAAATGTAGGTTTTTCAACGGCTCATGCCTGTAACATTCTCTGTAACATTCGTTTTTGTTAAATGTTACAATGTTACATTTGTAACATTCTCAGCTTGGTTGTAACATTTTGTTTGTTACGGCGTTATCGTTGGAAACACTGGGTTTTTTATTTTTTGTAACATTCGTTTTTTCGAATGTTACAGAGAATGTTACAAAGAAATCTGCTGTAATATCGAAGCCTCTCTGCACTCCATACGGACCGAACCTTTGAGTCTTTTGGCTCCGGATCAGCCCTGGAATATTCTCTAATATCTGATTGATTTCTCTGGCGTCGCTCTTTCTAAGATTCCTCACTTCTCCTCCGAAAAGTTCATACCATATCTCAAGTGCGCTTATCCGATCACGCTTCACCGTCTTGTCCTTGCTGTGGTCGAATCCGGACATCAGCCACAGCCGCCTTTCTTCAGCGCCGAGTTCATTCCAGTTTTCCGGCACTTCGTTCATAAGAAACTCTATGATGATCCCTTTCTTTGCATTCCCTTCACTGTGGCTCTCCTGCTGGCCACGTGAGATCTTTTCTGCTTCTCCTGTCAGGTACAGCTGCTCGCCGGCCCTGTAGCCTGCAAGCGCCTCCGCCCATATCTGATCGCGCTCTGCTTCCAGCTGCGTGAACACGTCCTTGCTTCCTCCTCCTGGGACCGACAACGGCCAGAAACGCCTGTTTCCGGTCGAGTCCTTCAGGAACTCCTCATCGTTCGTGGTTCCGAATATAACGCATCTGCGGGGGTATCTGTTCGTCCTTCGGCCGTATGCCTTCCTGTATATGTCTTCCTGCCGTGAGAGGAACAGCTTCATGACTTCCGTCCTTGACTGCCCCATGGCCGAGAGCTCTGCGATCTCTACTATCCATCTGCCCTGTATCTGTTCAGCTGCTTCCTTACCCTCGAACGTCAGGAAGTTATCAGAGTACCACTCGCCTCCGAGTATCCGGAAAAAGGTGCTCTTGCCTATCCCCTGCGGTCCTGAGAGTATAAGCATATAGTCGTACTTGATGCCTGGCTCAAATGTTCTTGCCACAGCAGCAATCAGGCTCTTCCGTATGATCGCACGGGTATAGACCGTGTCCTCAGCTCCCAGGTAGTCGATGAGCAGGCTGTCGAGCCTTTTCACTCCGTCCCAGGACGGAAGCTCCGCAAAGTATCCGCGTATGTCATCGACGGTGTTCTGATGTGCTGCGTTGATCAGCGCATCGTATACTCTGTCCTTTCCGGATATCTGGTACATCTTCTCTATATAATGTCTGAGACCGGCGTCATCATCGTCCGTCCACTCCCTGATGCCATCCTTAGCGTTCCATGGCAGCTGTCCTCTTGCCTGCACGCATCCCAGGAACTCATTGAAGGCATATCTGCCTTTCAGCATCGGATCATGCTGCAGTATGATCACTACGTTGTCGATTGTCTTGTCAAAGCCGCCGCCAGGAGTCTGATCCATAGTAAGCGTCTTAACCCACTCGTTGTCTTCAGCTTCCGGCACTTCAGTCCCGAAAGCCTCCGCGGCCTTCTCGTACCTTTCGGTCTTCAGCAGCGAGGACACTTCATCGATCCCGGATGCGAACTTGCACATAGCCGTGTATGACGGCAGCCTGTTCGTAGGCGTGCCGGATACTGCCTCTTCGTCCTGGTCCGAGAACTTATGCAGTCTCACCAGGTCGAATGCGTTGACCAGCTTCCCGCTGCATGGATCTGTGGCGTGGTGGCTGAATAAGAATTTGCCGTCTTCATATACCACGGCTCCGCCTGTAGTGGATCCCCCCACATATGTATAGCGTCCTTCCCTCTCGGTCGGAGCGTATTCTCCGGGGATCAGTTCCTCCATGGCACGCTGGATGCTGTACTCTCTGCAGAAGGCTCCTACTATTCCGTTCTTGGCCAGCGGGTCCCCCTGACGCTTTACCAGGCGCTGACGTGTCAGCTCCTCCTGCGGCTGCTGCGGCCATTCTGATACATCATGCCAGTCCTTATACAGCGCGAGTAGTCCGTCAGGATCTGCCATCGGCTTGTCAGACTGTCTGTACACATACTGACTGTCCTTGCAGCAGCTTGGCCAGTACATGAGGCGCGAGGCCTGGAAGGTAGTAGGATCCGCATAGTCTATGCCTATGATCCCGGCCAGCTTCCTCGCGATCGGTTCGTACTCGTCTGCGCTGCAGGTCCTTGACAGCGGTATGATCACACGCAGTCGCGGCCTCTGCGGTTCGTGCTTGCGCGTCGAATAGCAGCAGTATCCGCATCCAAGGCTTTCGAGGATCCTTATCACCGCATCCGTCTCGCCTGGGGGGATGCTGTCCAGATCCAGAGTCACCAGGTCACGGCCGAGTATATGGTCCGCCTTGCGTGATCCGGATGCCAGCCCGCCTATGAAGCCTCCGACGTCCTTCAGGTCATCCTGTCTGCTCTTCGGGTATTTTAGATACTGTGCCAGCGTCTCTGTCCCTCTTGTCGGCAGCTGCAGCTTCCCGGCGAAGTCTGACCAGAACATCTTCTGTGCCGGCCAGCTCGTCGCTTTACGGGATCCTGCTGCGCTTATGGTTATCTCTCTATCGTATTTCATCTTCGTCCTCTAACCGTATTACTGTGTATTTGCTTGGTTTGTGATAATTCTTTCTGTGTCTTATCTCCTGTATTCTCAGGCTCTTTTCTGTGATCCCGAGATAATCTGCGCATTCCTGCGAGGTACCTCCGAAGAGATAGTTATCCGTGTCGTCATAGACTGCATATTCCCGCATGTTCATCTTGCTGCCTCCACTATGTTTATCGCATCTTCGATCTTTGGAAACTGTAACGCGATCCAGTCAACGACCTCCTCGTTTCTCGCCCAGTCGGAATTGCTTGATAGACCGGATTCGAACAAAAAAGCGTGTACTATCTCATGCCGCAGAACTTTTCTCTCAAAAGCATCGATGTTCTCCACGTTCATTGGATCGTCTTCAGGAATTTCTATGACGATTTTTTTGCTCCACGTTTCACATAGACCGTTTGCTTCTTTAAGTTTTGAATTTTCGTTTTCGTACTGTCTTATTATTTCGTAGTCAGTTCCCAGGATATCGATCGTCATTTTGATCACTCCTTTGTATAGTAGTCAGATATGAACCCGTCGGCCGACAGGATCAGTCCCGGGGCCCAGTCCACCGGTTCGCTCATAGCTTCGACCATTCTGTGGTACATTCCTTCCGGATCCTCTCCCGCATATTCACAGATGATCTCATCGTGAACATGCGCCACTATTGATCCGAAGTCTTTGACCCGGTTGATCGCCAGCTGCAGGCAGTCTCTCGCCGTAGCCTGCGTGATGTTCTCCGTCAGCAACCCTCCGTACAGGCTCCGTTGTACCCACTGATGGTTTTCCAGAGACATGTAGTGGACCGCTTCCTCGTTCCGGTCGTTCAGCTTCATCTGAGGATCCGGATAGAACAGTTTTCGTCCGGACGGCAGCTGCACCGTCAGGTAGGCAAGTCCGTATACCGGATCCTGTTCGCATCTGAACGTACACCAGTGCGTCATGGCCTCCGTCTTGGTCCTTACTGCATACATGGCAGCATTGTTATAGTCTTTCCACATCGATACGATGTGCGGTGATGCCTCTCTCCATGCCAGGACTATGCCCGGAAGCTCCTCTTCAGTCAGCCCTTTGTCAAGTGCACCCATTCTGATCATCGCTCCGGTCCATCCCTGGTATCCGAGTGCAAGTTCTGCGACTTTGCCTTTCTGTCTCAGCTCCCCATTGACCCCGTGCTTTTCCACCGGGACGTGGAACATCTGGGATGCAGATGCGCAGTATATGTCTTTCCCGTCTTTGAATGCCTGCTGTCTCCAGGTCTCCTGTGCAAGCCATGCGATGACTCTTGCTTCGATGGCGGAGAAGTCTGCTACTACGATCTTTCCGCTTACCGGGACATCCATCAGTTCACCATCGTGAAAGGCAAGCCAAGGTTCAGGTATGAACGCTGTTCTTATAAGCTGACTCAGCGTATCCGATACGGATCCGTAGATGAGCTCTATGCTGTCTTTGTCCTTTTTTTTGACCAGTCCTCTCGCAAGGTCGAGCATCTCTGCTGACATCGATACCCTCGGCAGGTTCTGTACCTGCACGAGCCGGCCGGCCCATCTGCCTGTACGATTCCCGCCGTAGAACTGCAGCAGTCCTCTGACTCTGCTGTCACCGCATTCCGCTGCCTTCATGGCCGTGTACTTCTTGACAGAAGTCTTGGCCAGTTCCTGTTTGAGTTCGAGCACTCTGCGAACGTCCCAATCGAGATCGTCTTTTTCGAGTTCTGCTTCGACCGTTGCCTTCTGCAGGTTCGGAAGATCATGCCCCTTGAGCTCGAGCCAGCCTGCGAGCTGGAAGTTGCTGTTCGGGTTGTTCAGTTCCGTGATGTCGATCATCTCGTCTATGAGTTCATCCTGGAGTGCCTCGTGGATCTCCAGAGCGCCGTCTACCAGCTGATCATCTACCATGAAGCCTCTGCTGTTGATCTCAAGGTCTGTCACCCAGTCTTCCTGCACATCTTCGGGCACAGGAAAAGCAGCCAGTCTATGGTAGATGGCCATCTCCGCTTCTACGTCCTGTCTGTTATACGATTTGAATTGCTCCCACTTTTCCGCCGATGGAGTATCATCGAATCTCCTGTTCCGTGTTCTTCCGCCATTTCGCTTTGTCGGCTTGCATGGCTTGCAGAAGTAGTTGATCAGGAGCGTTCCTGTCGAGCTCTTCAGCTGTTCTTCCGACAGGTCAAGGGCCTTGCCTGTCATTTTCAGTCCGGCCGGATAGCCCAGGTACATGGCATGCAGCATCGTGCAGTGCCACTGTTTTGCCCACTTGATTGCTGCTGTAGGAACGAGCTTCATCCATCCGACTGAGAGACACCACCACTCAAACGCTGCATTATATGCGTGTTTGATCACGTCAGGATCCAACAGAGCGTCAGTGATCTCTTTCGGTATGGCCTCACCTGACGCCAGATCTACAACCTTCGCCGGGCCGAAGTCCACGCTGTATCCGAACAGCAGTATCTCAAAGTCCGGAGACAGGGCGTACTTGTACGCCCCTCCGGATTTGATATCTACTGATGAATATGTTTCGATGTCTATGCTGAGATGCTTCATGTCTACATCCAGCTAGTGTCTGTGTTATCGTTTGTCTGCGCCTGCGGAGCGCCGAAAGCGTCTGCCGCTCTCGTCCTGTTGGCCAGAGGCTCTCCGTCTTTGACTTTCTGTACAGGGCCGAGACCGCAGCCTATGCCCTTCTTCTTACCTCCGAATGCATACGGGAAGAAGCTTACGCATACTCTCGCGAACATCCCGCTGTATACTTCTGTTTCGTTTATTATGGGGTTTCCTGCAGTATCGACGATCTCGACAGGCTGCTTGCTGCTTGCCGTAAATACCCAGCATCCTTTACATTCCGGACCGAACGCTTCACCGTCAGAGGGCCTTACTCCGTCTCCGTCATATACGGGTATAGGCATCTTGGCAGGCTTCTGTCCGCCCCATGTCTTTGATACCCCCTGCTTGGTAGCTTCTGCTATGGCAGCGTCGATACGCTGCTTTGTCGCTGTGTCTGTTTTCGGCAGCAGTATGGTCGTGCTGTATTTTGCCTCCTGTCCTTCCTGGAATGCGTATGCCTGGAACAGATGTACGAATGACAGTCTGGCCTGTCCCGTTACTAATTCGTTTGCTTTAAGTGCCATTATTTTTCCTCGCTTTCTGCGAAGGCTTCCTTCGCTGTTGGTTTGTTCGTTATCGCCGGGCGTTTATCTTTTTCAGCTGCAAGCGCCGGCTTCCCTGCAGGTTTGACCACATAGGACTCCATGTCTTTGAACTTGTCCTTCCCGATTGCCTTTTCAAGTGCCGCCACCGTGACTGGCTTCTTGACGTACAGTTTCGTGTTCGGGATCTTGAGCTCCTTGTGCGCATACTCGAAGGCCTTGTCTTCGTCTGTCCATGCTCTGAGGCTCCTTCCCTCGACTGCTTTCCATCCGGGGATCTTCACCCCGTCAAGGCACTGGCTGAGTGCGTACTCTTTGAGGTCGTTCGCCCAGGCCACTACATCGGCAGACCGCGTCAGGTATTCTCCTATCTCGTCAGGCGCAAGGATCGCGGGGTCCTTCTTGGTCGCCGGCTCTATGTCCATATTGAACGCTGCCCTCTGTCTGCATGCGCCTTTTGCCCTGCAGAAACGGCAGTGATCACCTGCAGCGAAGTTTCCCTTGCCTTCGATCGCCAGCTGAGCTGTCGGACGGACCGTATTCTCTGCCCATGAGAGCAGGTCAGCTATATCTATCTCCGAAGTCTCGATGTTGTCGATCCTTGGCTGCACTATCGACATGCTGATGGTCTTGACAGGGTACAGCAGCCCGTATGCTTCATAGGCTCCCAGAGCGTACAGCATCATCTGAGGGTTGTTCTCCGGTGACACCGCCACGCCCTTCCCGTATTTGAAATCGATGATATGCAGGTCGCTGCCTCCGATGATGATGCAGTCTCCAGTGCCGAAGCCTCCAGGCACCCACTGTGAGAAGTCCAGATGTTTCTCTACGGCCAGGAACGGATCCGAGTCGAAGCTCATGTATACCTTGGACACGAAGTCCAGGTACTGATCCGTATATCCGTCCATCTCCGGCTGATACAGTTCGTGCTTCTTTAATTCCGGGATAGCGACGCTTACGCTTTTACCGAGGAACTTATGACTGACCTTCAGCTCACAGAACTCATGCGCAAGGGAGCCCTCCCTGGCATACTCGGATGTACTGTCCGGATACTTCTGTTCGAGCTTCGCAGACGGAGGGCAGGCCAGCCACCTGGCTGCTCCCGATGCTGATAACAGTGCGTGACTCATATCTTCGCCCCCAGTCCTCTCAGCTTCGCCGCGAACTCTCCGTATCTGTCGGTAGGCAGCTTGGACAGAGCCTGTACCCCGAAGCTCTCGAGTGCCTTCAGAAGATCTTCCTTCTTGTTTGCCTCTACAATCTGAGTGCCGGCCTTGGCCAGCTGCTCCATGGTGAACGCAGGCGTGGATGTCGGAACGGTCGCCGGTTCAGGATCCGGCTCGCATACTGCAGGTTCCGGTGTTCCGGTTACCGGCGTCGGTGTTTCGGCTTCGTCAGGACCTCCGCATGAGCACATCCTGATCAGATCTGCGAGCGGCCCTTCACCTACTATTTTTTTCGCTTCTTCTTCTGTGAATTTAAGATTGAGTTCCATAGTTACCTCCTGTGTATTTACTTAACTGTTTTAGATTTCTTTCGGCTTTCGCCTGCGTAATACGACGTGTATGCACTCATAAATTTTTCTTTTATGTCGTGCTCCATTACTGGGGTGATGTTACCGTTCATCTGCTCTCCTTCCCAGCAGCTTAACTGCTGACCAGATCACTGCTGCTATGAACAGCACGTCTTCTCCCCCGAACGCTGCATACGTCCTGGACATGTTCCCGATCACGAGGATCACGACAGCCGCGATCATGACCGGCAGTATCTGTGCTATCTTCTTTTTCATGCTTACACCTCGATTCTTATGCTATAATTGTTTGAAAGGATGTATTTTTTATGAGTATTCTTATTACTGTGCTACCAGCTGCGATTACGGCTTTTGCTACAATAATTTCTGTTGTGTATGTCCATTCATCTGAGACCGACAAACAGAAGCTTATTAACGCATGCCTTTATACTCCTGTAAGTATTTATCTTTATATAGCTACATTTAGTTGGAGTAATGGCCATCCTATTTTTAGGGAATACGGTCAGGGAAAATACGGTTTAATAGTGATGATCGAATGGGTTTTACCTGCAGTCATTTACTTTTTCGTGTTAAGAATATTGCGAGAAAGATTAGCGAAGTAGCTGCCCATATATTTCCGATTACTATCTCCATACCTATACTCATCTTTCATCCTTTCTCGATCTTCTCGATCGTTCCTCCGAAGCCCGGAATCCACGATACGGATCCCTGGACTTTCGCTTCCTGCTTCAGATACGGCTCGTCCACTATGAACTCGATCACGGAACCATCTTTGCCTGTCCGTGTATCCCATGTATCTGCATCGGCTTTCTGATCTCCGACTATTAATGGGATCCTCACTCCGGTGCTCATCGTCATGACGTATCTGGTTCCGACGGTGTTATCGAAGTATGATCCAAGTGCCACGCAATATCTGTCTCCCACCTTCCTCAGGCCGTTGCTGTCTGTTGTCGCCTGCAGGTTCGTCAGCCGGTAGTTCGGACTGCTCGTGTCTGATATGCAGCTGTAATGCTCGTAGCTGAGCTGACATCCTCCGACTGCCGTACTGGCTGTCCTTAACTTCCTGATCTGCTTCTCCAGCTTTCTGATCTCCGTCTTCTGCTGCTGCACCTGCAGCGTCAGGTCGTGGTTGTCACGTACAAGTGACTCGTTCTCTTTTTTCAGCGTGTTTACGCTTGCCAGCAGTACCAGCACTATGATGAACAGCACCACTGTGCAGAACAGTCCCGCGCTATCATGCCTATGCATAGATCTCTCCTTTCGGTTCGACCTTCTTTACTGAACACACTCTTTTTCTTTTTCTTCGATGAACTCCTGCACTTTGTCCGTCCGAAACAGGATCCGTCTGCCGATAGCAAACGACGGAAGGTCTCCCGTGTGGGACAGCTTCAGGACCGTAGTCTTGCTTACACGCAGGAACGCGGCCACTTCATTGACAGTCATCACTTCTACCATTTCTTTTTCCTCCTTCCTGTCAGGCTTATCCGGCGGGGATAGATCCGCCGGCGCCCTGTTGAAACCCGGACCGGTCATCGGTCCGAGGGCGGAGCCGGTTGATGTTTATATTCGATAAAAGGAGAAGATACTTGCAAGAAGCACCGGCTCCACCCTCCGGCCGACTAACGATCTGCAAAGTCATTCGGGTTCTTGTTAATAAAATGACAGATAGCTATGAGCTCATCCGCTCGTAGGTCTCTGTCGCTGTTTGCACTTAGGCTCCGCTGGATCGGCTGATACGGAAGCCCGGTCTCTGAAGTCATCTTGACTACGCTGATTCCTTTATCGCGCACATATTGTGCTACATTCTTAGTTACCGACACTATATGTTCCTCCTGTTCTTAGTCTTTAAGAATTATTTACAGTATAGGCTTCGTATCTAAGAATGTCAACGAATTTTTCTTTGTTTTTAAGAAATATTTATTGCTTTACGCCAAAATGGTGGTAGAATGAATGTACTCGGAGGTTATAAGTTATGAAAAACGACTACAATATTCCAGCAATACTTAAGCAGATGAGGAAGTCATCCGGATTAAAGGCTAAGGATGTGGTATCCAGGCTGGCAGCGCTCGGCTTCGTGATATCTGATAAAATTCTGTATGGGGAAACTACAGATCCAGGAATCAATACCATGTACGCCATAGCAAAAGCACTCAACTGCAAAGTTGATGATTTTATCACGGATGAAAATGAAGTCCAGACTATAGCTGCGCACCATGATGGCGAGGACTGGACCAGAGACGAGCTCGATGAGATCGAGCGATTCAAAGAGTATGTTAAAAGTAAAAAGGGGGAAAGATGATTTATGACGAGATACGAGGAGCTGCTCGAAGAATACAGCGATCTCGATGTTGAAGAAAAAGAGAAGATGAAGCACGAGGGGCTGTATGCGGACGGCTGCATATGGATAAGCAAAGACGTATCCGAAAACCGCAAGGCATGCATCCTGGCCGAAGAGATCGGCCACCATGAACTAACTGTCGGCGACATCACAGACCAGACCGACATCGCAAACCAGAAGCAGGAATTAAAAGCCCGCAAGTGGGCATACAGGAAGATCATACCGCTGCGTGATATATTCCGGGCCATGGCCGCAGGATATGGAACACCGTGGGAAATGGCGGAATATCTCGATGTGGACGAGATGTTCCTTAGGGAGTGTCTAAAGATCTACGGATTTATGAATTGAGGAGGATGAAAAAATGAGAAAAAAGGTATTAGTTGTTTTGATCATCGCCGCGCTGGCGATAACGATGACTGCCTGCGGGAGCTCCAGCAGTTCTACGAAGACGCAGCCGAAGAAGGTGACGTACAGCAGCATCCTGAAAGATTATACCGAGAAGATGAAGTGCCAGACGCCAAAGCTGGTCAAAGAGTACAACACTAAAGCTAAGAAGCATACCGGCGACATAAACGCACTGGCAGACATCTGTACTAAAGAGACCGAAAAACTGGCTGACACGTGCACAGAAGGTACACAGAAGATGGCAGACCTTATGACAAAGAACGGTGATAAACAGAGCGTATACGAAAAGTGGGCAAAGAAGTTGCAGAACGTCTACCAGAACGACGCTAAAAAGATCACAGACGCCTATACGAAGTCTGCGACCTGATACAAGTGAAATAAAAGAGCCGCCCCGATTCGCACTCCAGACGGCTCTCCGCAAAGAAAGTGAACCGCTTTCTCAACGCTGCACTGGTATTATACCATATCGGTGCAAAGATGTACCGATATTTTTATATACTAAAAAGGAGGCTACTATGGCCGGAACAAAACAGAAACGCCAGGGCGATGCCTGGATGCTGCAGGTCCAGATCGACGGTAAAAGGTTTAATAAGACCGTACATTGCAAGTCTGAAGCAGGAGCTGACCGTGAGCTGGCCAAGTTTTACTCAGCGTGCGAAAGCGGCGCCGTAAACACAGGGAACATACAATTCGGAGATCTATGTGACCTCTACCTGAAAAGTCACTGTGAGGGCAAACTGAAGCGCTCAACGGTACAACTGGAGAGGTCTGCCATAGAGAGCAGACTGAAACCGCAGTTCAAGATGCGCGCCAGCAAGATCAAGCGCAGGGACGTGCAGGATTGGGTCGATGATATGAGCAGGGAGCTATCGCCTAAGACCATCCGGAACTACTGCTCTGTCATGTCGTCGATCATGCGATGGGCCGTCGAAAAAGAATATATAGTAAGCACCCCCTGTCAGTTCATCGAATATCCTAAGATGGACAGGAAGGAATCCGCACACTATGAGATCGATGACATCTGCAGGTTGATATGCGTGATCAACAAGGCAGAGCTGAAATACCGGACGGCCATACTGATCATGATGATGAACGGGCTCAGGATAAGCGAAGTCACCGGGCTCAACTGGAGCGACATAGACCTTGATTCAGGGCAGTTCAAAATCAAACGAGAGCGACTGTACAGGGCAAAGCTGGGAGCCTATGAAGATGATCCCAAGTCGAAGAAGTCAAAAAGATATGGTACTTTCACTGATGATATCCTGCAGCTTCTGAAAAAGTGGTCAGCGCAGCAGAAGGAAGACCGACTCCGCATCGGCAGCAGGTGGATAGCATCTGATGCAGTGTTCACAGACTGGGACGGACGCCCTACTAGGCCCAATCAGATATATAACTACTGGAAGAAGTTTTGCCGGGATAACGATCTGCGCTACATCCCGCCGCACGGTCTTAGACATACCTATGCATCGATGCTGCTGTACATGGATATGGACCTTAAGGAGATCCAGGAGGGTCTCGGACATTCCCAGGCGTCCACAACTCTAAATATTTACGCCCACCTAATCGAAGACAGACGCAAAAAATCGCGCGAAACTACCGATAAGGTCCAGACGCTCATACAGAGCATGAAAACGCGCGAGGGGTAGCATTTTGGCCCGCATGGAAGGCGTCCTGCAACATTTCTGCAACATCGCGCAAAGTAAAACCCCGGAGCCCTTATGAACTCCGGGGTTTTCTGGTGCGGATGACAGGACTTGAATTAGCTGGTGTATGTATATTGTGGATACTGCGAAAAATACGAGCATATATAGTATTAAATATGGCATATATGCGCACTACGGCAAGTACGACCACAGAGTCGTGCAACTTTTTCTGCAACACGCAGAATAGTAGTTGACATACCACTCATTGAGTGATATATTATAGACATGATAAGGAAAGGGCAAAGCCCAGGAGGTATAGAGATGAAAAAGAACGAATGTAAAAAAGCGTTGAACACGATAGCAGATAATGGGAATAAAAACGACAACGGATACAGATACGAAGTCCAGATGAACGACTGGCAGAACTACGGAAAAGATAGAACATATTTTAAGATCATCGAAACCAGGAGTAATAGCAAGCACTGTGCAGTTAAAGATTATGGATACTACGATAACAAAGCTGATGAATATGTTCCCGGAAAAGCTGATCTGAATAGCGGATTCGATTTTGGCGGAAACGAAAAACTGTATTAGTGGGGAGGTGTAGAAATGAAGATATATATGATCACAAAAGAGCAATTCGAGAATACAGAATATAGGCCGCTGGATGTGGAAGTAGAAGAGATCGAAACAGAGGAAGACTGGACGTACAAGGACGTCTGCGAGAATCAGACGGTCGAGTGTGAGCTGGTCGTGGATGCAAGAGATCTGTACGTATATAGAACAGAAACAGGGTACGTTGTCGAACTGAAAGAGACCCCGATCAGGGAAGCAAGAACAGAGTCAGGGCTGACCCAGCAGAGATTGAGCGATATATCTGGGATCCCAAAAAGGACGATCGAGAATTGGGAAGGCGGCCAGAGAAGCTGCCCGGACTGGACAGAGAGACTGGTGGTAAACGAGATCAGGAGGATAGGAAAGATGATGAATGAAGTAAGATACATAGTAGTAGATACTAACATGGAGCATGGCGGAATGGATGAATGGCATGACGCATACGCAGACATAGAATCCGCGAATGCAGCTGCAGCAGAAGCGTGGGATCGCCTCACCGCAGCAGAGAAAAAAGAGAGACACATATATGTGGCCACAGTCAAGGCAGAATATCTGAACGATGATTGCTTCGAGGACGGTGAGATCACCGACTGGGACGGATTCAACAGTTATGATGTGGACGGCTTCGACAGTGAATATATGGATAATTTAAAAGAAATGAATGCGTTTGATCTAATATCTGATAGACTAGGAATAGACAGGAATACTGCGCTGATATCAGACTATCTGACCATAAATACAGGCCGTGATGGGAAAACATATGCCTGGTATTACGATGGCCAAGGCAAAGACGCCTTTGTAGAAATAGGAAATACAGATATATGTGAGGATCCTGACAAAAGTGAAAAACTTTTTGCTTAACTAAAAAAAGCCCCTGAGTCGTGAGAGATCTCAGGGGCTTTTTGCTGCCTGGCCATGTACAACTTTTGGCCAGGACTTATGCTACATATTTTTGGTGCCGGTAAACGGCGCTGTTGTTAACGGCCACATCCTCCGCCGCCTTTTTTACTTCCTTTTTTTTCCGAACATTATAATGCCTCGCTTTCATTTATATGATTCTCGTTTTCCTCTTCATCACTGGACCCTGCAGGCGAGTTATACTGCAGCGCTCTGCTGCTGTCGGATATCCCCTGGGTGGTCGGATCGACCGCGATCCCCAGGATGGTCAGCAGTGCGAATACCGCGTTCACGATGGCCAGCAGCTTGTCGCTGATCACATCGTAGCTCCAGTCCACCCCGAACGCCGCGAGCACGGCCTGTGCTACCAGCAGCGCTGCAGGGATCAATGCTACCCAGAATGCTTTACTTTTTAGCCTTAACTTCCAATTAATCATAATGATTCCTCCTATCTTTGTGACATCATACGAACGTGGTCATCCAGCTCATGGGATATGTCCGTCTGATATTGAATATAATCTTCCAGTTCTTTGACTTCGCCGTTCGGCTTTTCCTGCTTTACCAACTTTACCAGCAGCTTTGCTGTACTCTTGGCCAGCTTCCCGTTGGCGTTTAAATTTTCCAGCTCAAGGGTATCCTTCTTGCTCCGATCCGCATAACGCTGATCGCTGATCTTATCCCGTTTTCCCATTCTCCGGTAGATAAAAAAAAGCAATAGCGGGATCGCGAATGCCTCAAGTACCTTTAGTGATATGTCGATTACTACGCTCATTGAAGTCTGTCCCTCCTGTGTCTCAGTACGCGGATCCACCCGCGGAGCCAGGACATATACCAGCTGCCCTGCCTGTGCCTTAAATATAGTTTCATCTTTTAAAAACTGTTGATCTGACGTCTTCCAGATGCCGACTGTATGCCGCGATATCTGTCCCTGGAATCGATATGAACGAAGCCGAGGTTATCGTATCTGATGATACAGCGGCAGTGGATCTTTTCGCAATACTCGGCGATCTCTCTGATGCTCACACCTGGGATCGATATATCGAATGCCCTGCCCTTGCAGTGAGCGCTGTTGTTTATCCCGCCGCAGCGCCTGTTGAATGCCAGGGTCCGATATCCGGAATTGATATGGACCGGCTTGCCGAAGTGCGCTCTGATTTTTTCCAGTTTATTCTTAACGTAGGTGACATCGATCAGGATCAGATCCGCACCGTCTGTGCAGGCGAACTCCTTTACCTGGAAATGAGGACTAATATACTTGTTTCCTGATTTACTTTTATGATATTTTTTTACCATGATTTTTCTCCTTCCTGTAAAAAAAAAATAAGAGCTGCTCGCTCTGTTTATACCCCCCAGACATCGACCGAGGCTGTTCGTGCTTTGCCCGTTCTGCTCAGGCCGGACATCATTCCGAAAGATATCGTGTTACCGCTAAAGTAATCGACTGCTGTGTAGACCCTGTAGCTGTTTTCTTGCACCTGCACATCTGCACTGTGTATTGTAGTAATGCCTGTGGCGGTTATTGTACAGTGCCCCGATGATTGGTACATGCTTCCATTCGCCGTTGCAATAGCATAGCTGTCCGAGAACTGCTTTAAACCGTAAAAATGTTTTTGTCCGTCGCTGTACGCATCTGTGAATGTTCCGTCGCCATTGTCAACATGACTCGTTCTATAAACACGATCTTCAACCGTACTCAATCTGTTTTTTATGGCCGGGATCACTTCGCTTGCCAGCTTCTGCAAGGCTGTATTAATATCACCGTCTACTGTAATTGCCATTTCTGCCTCCTTTCTATGCTGTTCTCCTCCAGATGTTCACCGCCCTGTATGGCGGCATATTTTTATTTGTTCCATCTTCGCCTTTCGTGTTAGTAGTTGCATATCCATATCTATGATATGAACCTGCAGCAAAATTTTGAGTTTCTACAGCATCAACGCTTGACGTTCCCATAAAGGACCCACCATTTCCGGGTGAATGATTATGGCTTACCAACACTGCGTCTTTACTGCCGCCTTGACCTCCAACAGTGTACAGCCCTCCTGCTCCGACTAACATACGGTCCTCGACTTTTTCCCACGTCCCGAATCCCCAATACGTAGCTGCATCGACTGTTGATTCTGTGATCCACAGTTCATCGACCCCGGGAACTCCTTTGAGTAGAGTTTGTAAAACACTATTAAGCGTCACCCCC
>JGI20225J20221_1000822_pt1 | contig 42417 bp, 41 predicted proteins | sample BioMet4_FD_20221 | JGI IMG/M metagenome (IMG submission 20221)
CAGCGCGCCGACGCCGCCTTCCAGAGCGGCAATCTTTTTTTCCACCGCGTCAATGGTCGGGTTGCCGAGGCGGGTGTAAAAGAAGCCGTCGGTTTTCAGGTCGAACAGTTCGCCGAGCGTTTCCGCGCTGTCGTATTTAAAGGTTGTGCTCTGCACAATGGGAAGCACGCGCGATTCGCCGTTTCCCGGTTCATATCCCGCGTGGATGCAGTTTGTATCAATATGATAATGGTTCAAATGAATTCTCCTTTAACTTTAAAATTCAGCCGTTATGTGAAAAGCGCTTTCAGCGCGCTAGCTATAAAATCAGCCGCCGCCACAACACCCCACACAGCCAAAATAAACAGCATTGCCGAAACAATCCGCCAAAAAAAGCGTTTGCGCGGGCTCATTGCTGCCGGTTCGTCTTCCGGCGCGGATTCCTGCGGCTGAGAGCCGCCCGCTTCGTTTTCCTTTTTCTGTAGTTTTGCGTCGTCCGCGTCTGCAATCCCGATTCCGTTTACCAGCTCTTTGGCGGCTTGCAGGTCGCGGCAGGCAACGAATATATTTTTATTTGAATACGGTAATTTTCCCAGGAACATGGAGGGCGGCGCGCCGAATCCGCTGTCCTGTTCAATAAATACAATTCCGTTTTCCTGAAAGACAGATCGGATCATGACGGCCTTTGTCTCATCCGCCGTCAGCAGAAGCACCGGGTCATCCGGTTCCGGCGCCCGCAGCTTTTTTGAACCGCACGCGGGGCAGCTGCCGGCATCGCTGTCGGTGAGCAATTGGCACTTAGGGCAATACAGCATTCCTTTCACTTCCATTTCATTGCTTTATCATATCACATTTATTTACTAACTTACAATAAATCAGCATAAAATAATTATGAATATTCACTCTTACAGCAGGATGGGCTGCAGCTGCTTTCCTTCCAGCGCGGCAAGCGCCGCGGGCAGAATCAGGCTGAAATCCGCCACCACGGAAGAAGGCTTTTTTGTTGGGTCATCCTGTTTCATGGGGACAAAATAAATATTTTTGCAGTTCAGCAGTTTCCCGATGTTCTGCGCCGACGCGGCGAGCGCGTCGTTGGTGGCCGGCGCCAGCAGGACCGGCCTGCCGATGCGAAGGTTTGATTTTACCGCCATGGTCACGGTGGTATCGGTGATTCCGTTTGCGATTTTGGCCAGCGTGTTGCCGGTACAGGGGGCGACAATCAGGAGGTCCACCATTTTTTGGGGTCCGATGGGTTCCGCCTCCACAATGCTCTTAATGATTTTTTTACCGCAGATATCCTCGACTTCCCAGATAAAATCGTCCGCCTTTCCAAAGCGGGTGTCCGTTGACAAAGCGTTCTGCGACATGATCGGCAGGATGTCGTACCCCGCTTCGGCAAGACTGCGCATCTGTTCGATTGCCTTGTCAAAGGTGCAGAAGGAACCACAAAGGGCAAAACCGAAAGTAAGGCTTTTCATGTTGTCACTCCTCCATCATGTTGTAAATTGTGTTTTTAATGATTTCACCGGCGGTTTTCGGGGCGACCTTTCCGGGCAGGGACAGAGCGTGAATCGCTTTGATTCCAAATTTCTGGGCGGCTTCAAAATCCACGCCGCCTGGCGGTGAAGACAGGTCGATGATCAGCGGTTTGGAACGCATTTTTGAAAGCATGCGCCGGTTGAATATCAGGGCGGGCGCCGTGTTAAAAATAACGTCGTACTGGTCCTTGTCGCAGATTTTTTCCGTGAGAGCGGAGGAATAACCGAAGGATTCAATCCAGGCAATATCGGAATGTCTGCGGGCGCTCACGGTGACTGAGGCGCCGATTCCGCGCAGCATCATCGCCAGAATTTTTCCGATTCTTCCGTAGCCGACCACAAGGCATCTGCTCTGGCTGATGGTGCCGGGGTATTCGCGCATGGCAATTTCAATCGCGCCCTCGGCCGCCGGAACGGCGTTGTGTACGGCGAATTCCTCCCGGGTATAATAATCATAGGTATCAACGGAATCCCACACGTCGCTGGTCTGGTAAAGTTTCCCCATCATTCCTCCGAAAACCTGTTTGTTTCTCATCAGCTCGGCAAAGCTGTCGTTCAGCTCAATGCTGTTTTCGCTGTATACCATATTTAAATGCTGTCCGTCCGCGGTGACCGGCAGCGGAAGAATGATATTTTCACATCGAATAACGATTTCTTCCAGTTCCGCTTTTTTTACGTCTTTGGAAAATTCAATGTTGTCGAATCCGTACACATAGACGGTATATCCGTCCAAAGCAATGGATTCGGCCAGCGCAATCTGGCGTTTGTCACCGCCCAGCACGCCGAAACTATTTATGTCAACCATGGTACAAACCTCCATAAACTTCTTTCCTTATATTATGGAATTAGAAGGTTCGATGTGATTGACGCCTCGGGTTCTGCGGCCGATTTTATTTTCTATTGCAAATATCTGAAAAACTGTTTATTATAATTGGGTATGGCAATATAATAGAGAGGATAAATATCCTTCGACGAATCCAATATATTTTGGAATCGCTATTATCTCATTTTAAGGAGCGCAACAATCATGGATTATCAAGATACTCTATCCAAGGTTAAAAAGATACATTTTGTAGGAATTGGCGGCTCGGGTATGTGCCCGCTCGCCGAAATTCTGCATCACCGCGGGTTTCAGCTTACCGGATCGGACACAAACGAGTCCGATACGCTCGCGAGAATCCGCTCCTATGGAATACCGGTTTCCATGGGGCACCGGGCCGAAAACATAGGGGATGCCGAAATGCTTGTGTATACGGCGGCTGTCAAGGCCGATAACCCCGAGCTTGTCGCCGCCCGTGAGAAGGGAATTCCCGTTGTGGAACGTTCCGTCATGCTCGGCATGGTAACGCGCCGCTATCCGCACCCGGTGGCGGTTTCCGGAACGCACGGAAAAACGACGACAACCGCTATGATTACGCAGATTCTGATCAACGCCGGCAAAGACCCTTCCGCCGTCATCGGCGGCAAGCTGCCGTTTATCGGCGGTAACGGGCGCGTGGGCAAATCCGGCACCATTGTCTGCGAGGCCTGCGAATATGTGGATACCTTTTTGCAGCTGAACCCTGAAACAGCCATTATCCTCAATATTGACGGGGATCATCTGGACTATTTCGGGACGGTGGAGAATATTATTAAATCCTTCCGTCAGTTCGCGTCACAGACCACAAAAACCCTGATTGTCAACGGGGACGACGCCAACACTATGAAAGCGGTGGAGGGCATAAAAAATGCGTCCGTTGTTACGTTCGGCTTAAACGCATCCAATGTGTATTATGCCGATCATATTGCGGACACAAAGGGAGCACGGGAGTGCTTCGCGGTGATGAAAAACGGGGAAAAGCTGGCGGATGTTACGCTGAGCATCCCGGGGAAACACAACATATATAATGCATTGGCCGCGTTTGCGGCGGCGGATCTGATGGGCGTGGAAGCTGCGGGCATTGCGGAAAGTCTGCACCAGTTTACCGGCGTTCACAGGCGCTTTGAAATACTCGGCACCTTCGGCGGAATTACGGTTGCGGACGACTTCGCGCATCATCCCACGGAGCTGAAAGCGACGCTGACCGCCGCCATGAAGATGAATTTTCAGCGTGTATGGGCGGTATTCCAGCCCCACACATATTCCAGAACGTATATGCTACTGGACGAATTTGCACAGGCCCTTTCCATCCCTGACAAGGTTGTCCTTTCCGAGATCCTCGCGGTGCGGGAGGAAAATACCTACCATATTTATGCGAAAGACCTGGCCGATAAGATTCCGGGGAGCGTATGGTTTAAAACCTTTGAGGAAATTACGGAGTATGTAACAGCCAACGCGCAGGAGGGCGATTTGATTCTTACCCTCGGCGGCGGCGATGTTTATAAATGTGCGAATATGATTGTGAAAAAATACAGTGCCCGTTTATAGTCTTTCATCTTGCACATACCCGCCAAAAGTATTATAATATGCTTGTTAATATTATCACATGCATAGGATGATCATCCTGCAGCGATTTCATTTCAAATTGATAGGGCAAGTGTCTCTTCGCTTTAGGTGGGGGAGAAAGACAAAATTGCTCTGAAATTAAACTGGGAAATGCTGTAATATTGTTTTTACGGATTTTCATTTTAGCAGGGAGGGGATTACAAATGCTGAAAAATCTTTCATTTCTCAATATGTTTATCTGGAATCTTTTTATTATAGGAGTATGGCATTTGACAGTCTTTCTGGCTTGCGTCAAGCTTCCTCAGTCCATTCCCCAAAAGGAGCGCTTTGCGCCAAAAGCGTGGGAACACGGCGGACGCTGGTACAGGGATAAATTAAAGATTCAGCTTTGGAAAGATAAAGTGCCGCAGCACATCGGCAAGGACGGCTTTTCAAAGGAGCACCTTACGGGTGTTTCGATTGAGTATGTTGACGAGTTCATTTTTGAGACCTGCCGCGGCGAATGGATGCATCTGAAGAACTGCATCTGTATTGTGGTCACGATGCTGATTAACCCGCTTCTGGTGGGAATCGTCTTTTCTTTTTTAATTATGCTCGGAAATCTGCCCTTTGCCGCAATCCAGCGGTATAACCGTTTCCGCCTGCTGGTTCTGCGCAAAAAATTATTGCGTGACATGCGCGCGAACGGAATGGGGCAAACCGTTACCGCTTAGCAGCCACAGTTTTGCAGCAGTAAAAATCAGCTTTGCCGAAGGTTCGGCACAGCTGGTTTTTGTCTATATGCCGTCGGGAGGGTTCTCTGTGAAAAGACAATATATCAGCGCGTTTTTTCTTGTGCCTTTGGTATTACTGGTGATCTCTCTTGTTTCGGCTCAAGCTGCTGCAATCCCCTATTTTACATACAGTCTGGACAAGTCTTCCGCTGCGCGCGGAGAACTGGTCAAGCTTCAGATCAATGCGGAGCAGGTTCCCGATACGGCGGCAGGTTTTAGGATTAAGATCGCTTACAATGCCGCCGCGCTCAGTTTTGTCCGTACCGAAACATCTTCTCAGATTAAAAGCGGCACGATGGTTACGAACAGCACTTCAAATCCGATCTGCAGCGTCTATGTATGCAATGTGGATCAGGGGGCTGCTCCGGAGCTTTCCGGGAATATCATCTCTTTTGTGTTTCAGGTGAAGGACAGCGCGTCGGCGGGGGACACATCCATCGGTGCGCATATCGATCAGGTTTGCAATTATGCGGCGAAACAGCTTGATGTGGATATTGCGGAAAATTTAACCGTTTCCGTTAAGCCGCCGAAAGCGGAACCTTCCGACGAGGCCGCGCTTGCCGGACTGGAACCCTATCAAGGCAAACTGGTGCCCGAATTTTCACCCGACGTCTATCAATATCGCATGTATGTAAATGATAATGTGGAGTCGGTGGAATTTTATGCTCGTGCGGAAGAAGGCGGGTCGGTCAAAATCAACCGCAAATCGCTTTTTAAAGCCGGAACGGAGACCCCTATCGTTGCCACTGTTACTTCGGCCGATAAGCAGAACAAAGCTCAGTATGTAATTCTTGTCAGCAGGGCTGACAAACCGGGTGCAGCTACGGCTGTAAACTCCGGTTCGCCATCCGTGACGGAGAGAACCTCGCGCCCGGCGAAAACAGTTTCCGAACAGACAGGGTTTGCCGGAAAAGAAACGGCGGCCGACGCGGCGGACGGGCCAGATGGGCTGCCTGAGGCCCCCGACAATTTTACGCAGTCTCAGCAGCAGGCTGTGCAAACAGCGGTGCAGCCTTCTGCCAATACCAGCCATGCCGATAGAAATATTTATATTATCGGGAATCAGATGCCTGTCTATCTTGTGGGAATGTTGACAGCCGCTTTATGCATTATGATCGGAATCGCACTCAGCTTTTATCTGAAAATCAAACCAAAAAACTAGCTGCATAAGGGTGAGGCAGTTTCAGAATAAATAAAACAATAAAATACAGAGCAAAAAGGCCGTTTCTTTAAAAACGGCCTTTTTGCTCTCTGCATTTTCATGCGGCAATATCTCTTTCTGCCTATGCTCCCCTATATGGGGAGAGACCATAAAACTGCGAAAATCAACCGCGCTGAAAATGTTTCAATCCACGCTCCCTGTGTGGGGAGCGACCAAACCATCCGACTGTATCTAATTATACTTCTTATATGTCAATATATCAATAATAAATAGACAACATGTCTGTATTTATTTAAAAAATTTTGATTAAATGAGTGATTTCTGTAGTATATTGGTGATTTTACGGAATAGCAAGATGTTAAGTGGTAAACAATTTGTAAGTGTGAATGTGTATATATCAGGAGAACATTTGGAAACATATTTCTTATGGAGGCCATATTTTCATAAAAATCGTCTATAATTACATGGAGGATGTATTGAATAAAAATGCAATTTGATTATTCTGGGATAGGGAAGACAACACAACCACTGTATTTAGGGCTAATACCGGTTTCTGATACGGATAATAGTTTTTATCAACATGATCGGCAACAATTCTAAAGAAAGTCTTGACAAGGCGGTTCTCCTGTGTTATTATTATTAGGCTCTCTAAAACAAGGCATTACAGTTGCGTTTAGAGAAGATGAACAAATAGATATCGCGGAGTGGAGCAGTCCGGTAGCTCGTCGGGCTCATAACCCGAAGGTCGTAGGTTCAAATCCTGCCTCCGCAACCAGTCAAATGTACGCCTACATTCACGGTGAAAGAACCGTCAGTGTTGGCGTATATTTTTGTTATGTGGAAACTGCTGCCCCATTTGCTTGTACTTCTTACGACGACGTATTTCCGAAAGCAAGCTATATTTATTCATGATGCGGAGTATCGTTTTAGGGCTAAAGTGCAAAGACTTTTTACGCTCCAGCCAAATTTGAACTCGTCGGTAACCATATGTTTTACCACAGCTCTCCTGACACTCGGCTATGAATCCAGCCAATTCTGTATTGCGCGGCAGCAATCCACGGCGCTTTACATAGTCGTAATAGCCACTTCGCGAAACTCCGAAAAACTTGCACATGATTTGAATCGGATATTTCTTTTTGCGGCAATAGATTACTTCATATTTTGTGACAGCTTTCACTTCCTTCCAGCGGCGTGAAGAAAATCCCGTAGCAACTCATTTTCCATCTTTAACCGCTTGTTCTCATATTTGTATTCTTGCAATATAATGGCAGGCTTACGCCCTCGTCCCTTTGGCAGAAGTCCTGCTTCCTCGCGGGCTGTTTCTTTGTTGTGTCGGTTAATCCAGCTTTTTATCTGATTTTCTTTACTCCTAATTCATCCGCAATTTCACGTCGCGTTTTTCCTGCTGCCCTCATTGCCATTATTTTTGGTTCAAGCACTTTTATATTTGTCCAGCTTCTTTTCATAAAAATTGCCTCCCATCGTAGTTTCATTATCCTACGATGAGAGGCTTTTTGGCAATGTCCGTTTTTATTGGTGCAGTTCATAAGATCATCCGCAGGATTAAGATAAAGTACGTAGTGCACTTACCACTATTTTTGCAATACACGCATAGAAAAGGAGAAACAGATGTGGCAGAATTACATGAATTGATTCGGAAAATAGAAAATCCGGACTTGCGGGCGCAGATTCAGGAAGCGGCAAACAATAGCTTATAACCGTAATATTTATCCGATTGAGTGTCAAATTCTCTTGTATGGATCTATGTCTAAGAGTTCCGACATTGAAAGCAGTTTTCTGTGTTGATAAGAAGGTTATGCAACGGTTGCAAAGGTTATGGGTGCTTTTTCGGAGTTAATGTAGAACCCGGAAGCTGCTCCAGCTTTGCCGACCGCCGTCACTTTGAAGAAATAATCTTTGCCGACAGTCTTCACAAATTCAACTTTGAAGACAGATGTGGAGCCAGCTACGAATATCGGTTTTGTGTCCGCAGTCAATCTGAAAATATACGATGAATGGAATTTTAGACTAAATGGTTTCGTTGTGTCGCTTTTTACCGAAGACACCTGAGTTTCTACGATTGCGACGAAAACTTTCACACCATTTACATAAACACCAGCCTGTTCTCCTGGCTTACCGACAGGGATTAGCTTCACGTAATAGTCTGACCCATTAACTGAAACAAGCTGAGTTTCAAAGATTCCCGGCGTACCAATAACAACCATGGGAATCTTACCGTCTTTACTGGTTAATTTAACGGTATACAATCTTTTAACGCGTACATCTGTTGTTGTATCGCTGATAAATGTAGCTTCCGATGAAGGTTTAGCAGATTCTGTTCTGCCGGAAGGATGGGAATGGCCGCTGGATTTTTCCGTTAAGCCATTTTTGGATGCTGTCAGCGCTGTGATGGATGCGTTTATTTCATCCTGTGTTGCGCTGCTGTTATCCAAAATGGATTTCGCGTTGTTAATCGCCATGATAAATGCTGCCCAGCTTGCATCTGTGTAATTGCCCTGTTTGATTTTGATGCAGGAATCGTAAAGGGACTGCAGATTGGATAGACTGTTCTCCGTCTGGAAATTCAGAGAATAGGTTTCCTGCTGCACCTCGCCGTCTGCGTTTTTCACCGCGCCTCTCGGTACGGAAACGGAATACTGAACACTCTTCTGTAACCCCCTGGAGGGCTGTAAAAGCAGCCATTCTCCGCTCACGGTCGCGGAAGCGGAAATTACTTTTGAATCCGACCCTGTGATTGAAATATTACCGAACGCGGGTCCCTTCAAAATGCTCTGATTATATTTCATCTTAATCTGCGAATCTGTGGCTACTTTCCCCATATTCGTGCCCGGATTGGAAAAAGTCACCTCTGGGCTGCTGGTAGTTGTAGTAAAACTTAGGGTGTATGGCGCTTCCATCGAATGCCCACAGGAATCACCAAGGGCATTCTGCGGAATGGTCAGGGTATATTTTGTGCCTTTGCTCATAGTGCCCGTCGGAGTAATTGTCAGGGTTTTACCGCTGATTGTTTTTGTAATTGCAACAGTATTCAGAGTTTCATCCAACAGTTTTATATTATCAAAACCACTGCTCTTATCGATATTCATGTTATAGGTAAGAGTAACGGGTGTCTGCGGAGTGATCTGAGCTTCGCCCGATCCCGGATTCACGCTTTCAACTTCAAAGGGCGAAATTTCAAGGCCAAACTGGCTTTTATTGTCATCCGGATTATTATCCGTCAAACCGTCAGGCAGCACCGCTGTTAAGGTAACGTTGATGGCTCCGTTTTCATTTTTCGTCAAGCCGTCGGCGGAAAACATGATGTTCACTCCTCCCGTTTGGCCCGGAACCATTTCAGTTAAGGTTTCGCTGCCCAGCACTCTTCCGCTCTTGTCGTCGGTAAGCCGCACAACGGCCTGATTCAGCGTTTTACTCCCTTTATTGGTGACGGCTGCACTCAGCAGATAGCTGTTTTCGGAAGGATTTATGCATGTGACGTCGGAAAGCGCAAGGTCTGCGGAAGAAATCGTGCAATGGATGGTATTGTTACCCGGCCGGCTGTCCGTAACGCCGGCGTCGGGCTTTACCACCGCGTAAAGGTCGCAGCAGTCGCCCAGATCGGAACCAACCACCCAGTCGATCTTTACCTGTGCGGAGGACCGGGCTGGTATGGGCTGCTTCGTGGAAGCTTCACCGACTTTTTTGCCGCCGCTTTCCCGATTGCCGCGGTACAGTGAAACGGTTGCATTTTCCGCATAATCCCCCTGATTTTTCACAGTCGCCGTAACGGTATCCGTTGTGTGGGGCAGCGGGATTTCTGAGGAAAACTGCAGGCCGGTGTCCGCGTCCAGCGCCAGATCATGCACCTGCGAATAGGTCAGCAATTTCAGGTCGACCTTGTTGCTGGGGCTAGAGTATTCTTCTGTGCCGACTACTTCCTTGACCATGTCCGCCCGGGTAAAAGCAATCATCAGTTTCCCGTCGTCTGTGAACGCAGGGCTGAAAGATTTGTCATACCCGCCGTCCCCCTCCGTCAGCGGGACTTCGCCGCTCCACACACCGCTGCCCACATCATAGAAGGAAGCGGACAGCGACTGGGTCCCATTCTCACCCGGATCTGTATAAACAAGCGCCAATTTCGCATTCTTCCCGTCCGCCACGGCTGTTTTATAATTACTGCCAATGCCAGACAAAGTGTCGTCCTTTTTGATCTTTCCATCCAGCCCGGACTGATAAACCACCGACCCGTCTTCGTTCCACAGCAGGAACCATTTTCCGTTAAGGGAAACGGCTTTGGGGTCGGAATCTTCTACTTCGTTTTTGGTTATGCGGACTGCGCTGTCCCAAGCCGCTCCATCGTACACCCTGGCGAAAATTTCCTGGTCATCCGTGGTGCCAAGGTCGTTATCCATATCGAGGGTATACAGCAGGAGTCCCTTGTTCCCTTGCATGGCAAGGCTCGTATCCACGACCGGATGCCCGGGGGTTTCAAGCTTTACGGGGTCGATCCAGCCATTCGTATCACCATTCCAACAGGAATAATACAGGCTCACGTCATCATTGGATTCCTGTTGGGGGTTCGGATTGGAGGTTTTCTGCCACACCAAAAGGGCGCGGTTTCCGTCGGCCGCCAATCTGGGATTATAATCCGCCTGGCCGTCATGCGTCAGGGTGACGGGATCTCCGTCGTTGCTGCCGGTTAAAGGTATTGCGGTAACACTGATTTCAGAATTTTTTCCCATAGTTGTAATCGAAGCGCTGTCCGTAAGCGACTGGCTGATATTCTGCCAAGCCAACAAGACTCCGTTCCCCGTGGACGCCGCCGCAGGCTCAAAATCGCTGGTTCCATCCTTATCAAATTCGGTGGGCTTCGACCAGGTGCTGCCGTTTTTCACAGAATACATCAACTGCGAACAGTTATTGGTAACCGCGCTTCCGTTGTCGTCCGTCCAAATCATCCAGGGAGTATCACCGTTCCGCAGAAGACAGACGTCGGAAGCGGGATTGATATTTGTCTTTACGGTCTCCGGCGAATTTTCCGAGCCCGCCGCTGCCGCCTTGAGCAGCTTTTTCCCACCGGAGCCGTTCCACACGGATTTCCGGTTCAGATAGCTCCGGGACATGGGCTGAAAATCCTCCGTTTTCAGCTGCAGGGAAGAAGCCGAAGCCTTCGAAGACATGCTTTTTAAGAGACTGTTTGAGTTATTCCATACAAAAGTATCGTCATAAAGCGTCTTTTTATAAAGATTATCTGTATGGGTAAAATACTGCGCATCAATGCGCGCTTTGATGCTCGGCTCAATCGTTACCGACTTGATCTTGCTGTTGGTAAGCGCCGCCTGGGCGGCGAGGGTTCCCGTCACGCTTCCGGTAATCGACGCCAGCTTTGCATCGAAGGAAATGCTGCCCCTCACATAGGGCGAGAAGCCGAGGGTGCCGTTGTAAGAATTTGGTATACTAAGGATGTTGCCGGGGGATTTGTTAAAATGCAGCAAGCCGGTTACATTTGCTCCGACTGTGAGCTTGCCTTTTATGATTTCGGGCCAGTTCAGCGTTGGAACCGAGGCGCCGACCGATTTGCTGACGGAGCCATTCCCATCGAACCAGTAATAGTTGGCGTCATCGTCTCCACCCACCCACTGATTGTTACTATCATAATAAATCAATGTGTAGCAAATTCCGATATCGGAATCGAAATCAAAACCGGTGGATACCGTTTTAGCCTTCGATATCTTTTTCGATTTTTCGGTTGAAAATGAAGACTCGTCTTCAAAAGACAGGCTAATGGCACTACTCTGTCTTCTGTCATCCATTGTGCCTTTCAGCCTGTATTTGCTGCTTCCCAGACCGAAAGCGGAATTCTTCAGGAGCGGGACATCATCCAGAAGTCCCTGCCCCCCTGTCATGAAAGCAAAAGCAAGCGGAACGGAAAGCTGATATTGTCCATTCCGATAAGAAATGTTACAGCCGGAACCCAGATCCGGCACCGGGATGGTCCTGATATGAGCATCCAGCCAGGAGGTTTTTATGCCGGCGGCGGTTACCATGCGGCAGTACATGTGTTCTCCCGGCATTAAAATCTCCTGCGGCTTTATGGAAAACTGATTCTGCTGTGTGGTCAATATCGTCCGGATATTATCGGTGCTGCCCCCGGCCCCCACCTCGTAGTATCCTGGATTCTGACGATTCCAGTCGCCCGATATAGTGAATTGGACGGCAGTCCGGTCTACACCTTTCAAAAAGTGGGTCGTGGAAAACGAACCGGAATTGGACACATCGGAGACAACTTGCGAAATGCCCGGTTGCCTATGCTGTACAAACAATTGGCCATAGCCGCTATAGCCGTTGTTGTAAATATCACCTACAATAAAGAAGTAGTCATCATCGTCAAAAGAACCGACCGTATGATGTCCCAGGGTCACATTGGGGATTTCAAGGCAATATCCGTCCTTACTGTCGTACCATTTTGGCTGGGCCGTAACCGTACTGCCGTCAAGGGAAAGTTTGACTGATTTTCGATAATCGATATACTTATGATTACCCATATCATACAGTTTGAGACGGAGTGTCTGCCGATTCAGTTCGTCAGTAATTTCCACAGGAACCGAGACCGACATTGTATCCTCCCCGCTGCCGCAGGTGAAACGGATTTCATAATTTCCGTCAAGACTGAACTCCGATGACAGCCGCAGGTAATACGCCGCCGTACCGTACCAGCTATTCCAATTGCCCAAATCATTCTTATAATAGCTGTGGCAGGAGGTGGTCTTAACAGTTCCGCAGTCCTTCACCAGAACGCCGTCCCGGTAAACCTGCACGGACACTGATGCATTCGGCAGCGGGGTGTCATTATAGTAAAGTGTTACGTAATATGGCTGCACACTGGTTTCGTCCTTCACGTCAACACGCTTGGTATAATTGGGTGAAACCGACATCTTCACATTCGCGTATGTAAACTTCTGAGCGGATATGGTCTTTTTGAATTCGGATTCAAAGCCCTTACTGTCCGTGACGTTAAGCGTCACCTCGTAATCTCCCGCAGCTGTGTAGGTATGTATTGGGTTTTCCTCCTTGGAAACCGTTCCGTCCCCAAAAGACCATTGGAGGCAGGAAACCTTGTAGCCTGCCGACTCAATCCGGTTTTTTATTTCGCTGAAACCGAACTGAATTTCACTGTCCGTAAAAGGCGTAGTGGAGGGACTTACGGCGATGTCGGCGGATTGAAAAGAAACAGCGTCCGCGGTGGTAAACCGAAACTGGAGCGCGCTGTTCAGGGCATACTGCTCCACAGCGAACGGCAGGGGAATGGGCAGCGAGGTCAGTCCAAAACCCGTGAAAGGTACGGTCAGCTGAAACAGTCCCGCAGGTACGGATACAGTATAGGTTTTGGAAGGGCTAAGAATGGAATCCGGCGTCAGAATCACTTTGTTCCCGGAAATTGTCTCGGAAAATTTGACTGAATTGCCATCGGAATCCACCATCTTCATAGAAAGCGAATCGGAGGCCCGCACAACATTCGCGGAAAAATCAATTTCCGGGCAGGCGCTGACCGCCGCTCCGTTTTCCCCTTCGGCGGGCAGGGCTTTTGCAACCGTGAGCAGGCTGTTGCCGGTTGTAAAGCTTATTCCGGCACTCTGCGCCATGCTTTGCTCGGAACCGTCCTTTATGAAATTATTAGGAATATTCAGCGTGTATTTCGTATTCTTTTTCAGCGCGGAGACGGGCTGAATCAGCACCTGATTCTTATCGGTACCGGATACATAGGCCTCGGTATCGACGGAATTACCGCCACCGTCTTTCAGTGTGACTTTTCCCGAACCCAGACTGACTGTTTTGGAAAATTCGACTTCTATTTTCTGATTGATATCCACGGACGTCTGACCATTGGTCGGATAGATTTTGAATATTTGAGGAGCACCTTCGCCCCCGCAGAGAAACAAAACGGTATCCGCCGTATTCTCATTTTGATATTTATCCTGCACGGCGCCCACAGGCACCTGAAGCTGATAGACCGTTCCGGACTGCAGCGACGTATTCGTGAGGTTCAGCGTCACCGTGTCTCCACTCAGGACCACTGTCGCATCAAGCGCGTCGCCGCCCCGCGTACTGAGGGAAATGCTGTTGAATGCCCGCCCCTGCGAAATATCGCTGCGGTTAAACCGGACGGTGACAGCCTTTGAACCTGCGGACACGTTCTTTTCCCCGTCTGACGGGGAGGTGGAAGCCACCGCTATGTTTTGAGTTTTCCGGTCTTCCGCGTGGAATGTCAGCTTGAAATCCGCCGCCATGGAATTGCCGGAAAGATCGGTTACGGCGCCCGCGGGCAGCGTCATTGTATACTCCTCACCGAATGTCAGATTGTCCGCGAGCGTAACGGTGAGCTGGTTATCTTTAATAGCTGTGGAATAGTGGGAAACATCCGAATTCTGAAACGTGATCCCGCAGGTCGAGCTGCTTTCATCTTTCTGATGAATTTTTTCACTGAAAGTGAGGGTGATCTGCTTGGCGTCATATAAAACACCGGTGCTGTTGTTTTCCGGCGAACAGGCCGTAATCTTGGGCGGCTCCTTATCCGGTGAGGCAAGCACGGTGTATTCCAATACCTTGGTAATAGACTTAAGAGATGCCGTCAGCTTCACCGTCTTTGATACGTCCGATCTGGTTACCTTACCCGTTATTCCACCGGAGCCGTCAGTAACAACCTTAATGCTCGACGGAGTATCGGATTCCCATGTGATTTTTGTCTTGTTCGGCCCCGCTGTGTCGGGCAGCGTCAAGTCGTCCGTTATGGCATACTGTGAAAGATTGTCGCTCCCCAGCGTTTTGGAAGCGTCCAGCCAATTCGCGTCTTCCTGTATCAGATCATCGCCGCCCGCGTCCACCGCAAGAGCCTTAATCTGGAAGGTTTTGTGCAGGGATACGCTCCCCTTTGAAATGGTAGCCGTCAGAGTGACGATTGTGTCGCCCTGTAAATAAGAAGGCCGGTGCAAATATTGAAAGTAATCATCTCTTTCGCTAGGATCCACAATGTCCGTATCGGAGGATTCCCAGGTGACGGTGCAGCCCTTGTTTGTATTAAAGTAAGTATCATCATCCGAACTGCTATCCGACCGTGAAAGGATTACAAAGTTGGTAAAACCGTTGTCATCGTTGCCCGAGTTATGTGGGATTGTCAGCATATTACAATCCCACAGTACCGTTTCGAAATCCGGGCTGTCGTTCTCACACAGCACATCAACGACAAACGTCTTTTGCTTCTTATTTGTTCCATCTGTAAGAGTCGCGGTCAGAATTACTTCAACGCTCTCCTTGGATGCAAGGGAAGGCCGGATTACCCCTCCATTTTCTGTAATCACAGACGAATCACTGGTAGACCATACGATACTGATGCTGCTGCCGTATCCGCACGTATCCGGCAAATACAGCATCCTTGTAACATGGGACAAATCGGAATTGCCATTTCTAATTCGATTAGAGGTCAGCCAGTCGTAGCCCTCCTGAAGAGGGTCTGCAACTGAACTGGCGGCCAGAACGCCGGAATCAAGGTATTGCCCCGTAGTGGAAAGCTTCCGTGTCTGCGCATCCGCCCGCGCGTCCGAAAATAATCCGGTCAGCGGAACCAGCAGCGCCATAAATAGCGCAATCAGATTTTTTGTGTATTTCATAGATCTCATCCTTTAAATATGTATTATATAAGGGAAATAAGTATATTTTGGCCATATTATAATTATATCACCGCAATATTTTATGACAATGTACGAAAGTACAGTCTTGTAAAAAAATAAAAGTACAGTCTACAATCTGGGGAGTAGCTTACGGCTACTCCTTTTCTTGTCTGTATCATAACGTCCGGTTCCGGCAGAGATGAAACATCCGGTATTTCAATGGAGCCGATACAATTATAATGAACGGTCAACTTCTGAACATATACGCCATTCACCTTTTCGGCCTGATGAACCTCAATATGGTCTATTAGCTCATTCAGCATACGCGGCGTGAGCTTTCTGGCTCTGGTATATTTACGCACGGTGGCAATGAACATATCTGTGTCCGCTGTCCGATGGCTTTCCTTATCGAGCTCGGTTCTGAGGATTTTTATCAATTGCGGATCGGCGTCAGTTCATTTTCTCCCTCGGCGGTGTCCACATTGTCGGAAACCGCGACAAGCCTTATGTCGTGATCGGGGAGAAATTCCTCTGTGACTTAGCGGCCTTCTACAAAGAAGCATAAAGAGTCCTCCAAACTGCATTGTGCAAATATGTAATGTGTGCTATATAAAATCCTACGCAAGTTTCCAGCCGACAGCCTTTTTGCGTACTCCGATAAAATCGGCATAAAGGCCATGTTGCTGCATCAACTCTTCGTGGGTGCCGCGTTGGACGATCCCACCGCCGTCCACAACGAGAATCTGATCGGCGTTTCGAACCGTTTTAAGCCTGTGGGCAATCATGATGATGGTTTTATTCCTCGTAAGCGCCTCAATTGCGGATTGCAGCAGACTTTCGTTTTCAGGGTCGACGTTCGAGCTTGCCTCATCCAGAATGATGATTGAAGCATCCTTCAGGATTGCCCTCGCAATAGAAATTCGCTGGCGCTCGCCTCCTGACAAGGCCGCGTCGCCTTCCCCGACAACGGTGTTGTAACCCTGAGGCAAAGCGATGATAAAGTCGTGGCAGCACGCTTTCTTCGCAGCCGCGATAATCTCGTCCATGGTTGCGTCGGGCTTTCCAAACTTGATATTGTTTGCGATGGTATCGTCAAACAGATAAACCTTCTGGAAAACAACGCTGATATTTTTAAGCAGGCTGTCGAGCGTATATTCCCGCACGTCTCTGCCGCCGATGGTAACGCAGCCTTCGTCCACATCCCAGAACCGCGAAATCAGGCTGCACAATGTCGATTTACCGCTGCCGGAAGGCCCGACGACGGCAGTTGTCGTTTTCTCCGGAATTTTTAGATTGACATGCTCCAGCATCTTTCGCTTGTCGTAGGAAAAACCAACGTCTTTCATCTCAATATCAAAATGAGTGGGCATGATGTCCTCACCGTTCCAATCCATAACCGGTGTACTGTCAATTTCGTTGATGCTGTCAATCGACGAATCCACCAGGCGTTGGAGGGCCGCCGTACTGCCGGCCGATTCCAGTTGGCTGTAGATTAGGAAGGCGGAGATCATCATCAACAGGCAGTTTGAAAGCAGCATGCTGCCGGACAAGTACAACAGAATCGATACGAAAATAACGATGACGCTTACGAAGCGCAGGGCAAACTGCTGCGGTGCAAGGTATTTTACAAATGACTTTTCAAGTGTAAGATTGCTGTTGCTGCTGTCTTCGACTGCACGGTCAATCTTTTTATCGCCCGTGTTATCGAGATTGAACGATTTAACTACGCTCATACCCTGGATATACTCGAGCGTTTCCTCCACCAGCTTTGCCTGAGCGGCCTGCCGCTTTGGGGAATCCACACGGGATTTCTTCTGAAACAGTGAATTATAGCCCGTAAAAATCAGAATTCCGGCAAGAAGAATCAACCCAATGCGCCAGTCGAAAACGGATATGCCAAGGAGCATAACGAGTGTAAATAAGTAACCGTGAAGGACCTTATTGAAAACGGCGGGTGCGTTGGATTCGATATCGGCCATCGTGGTCGTCACGGCGGCAGTCAGCGCGCCGAGACTGTGGCTGTTGAAATAACCCATCGGCATATATTTGAGCCGGTCGCCAATGTGGACGCGCTTTTCCGCGCACATGAAATATCCGGCGTCGGTTTTGGAGAGATCCTGAATATACCCGGTGACGATTTTCCCGGCGATGCTTAAAAGCATAATGAAGAACGACGTCCACTTGACTTTTGCATTCATGCCGCTGATAATCGCATTTAAAACCGTGGCAATTGCGATAATCTGCAGCATTTCAAATACGGAGTTAATAAAACTGAAAATAATGGATTTTGAGAGCGTTCCTCTTTTACTGCCCGCAAACCCATAGATTTTACGAAAAGTTTGAAACAGAACCGAGTAGGTCGCCGTATGCGATACAGTGGTGGAGATGCTTGAAAAAACGACTTGTAGAAGGAAACCTCCCACTGCGATGGCGCACCTGAGGGGGTAGTACAAAATTCTCTTTTCACCGCTCAACAGTTTCACCACCATGTTGGCCACGGCGAAATAGGGAACCATGGAGCATGCAACGCCGAGTACGGCGAGAAGAACGGACGCTGTCATTTTTCCTCTGCATGGCGCGGCAAACTCCATAAGCCGTGCAAACGTGCTCTGCTTTTTTTCTCTTTCCATAAAGTCCAGCTCTTTTCCATACAAAAATAAGTCCCGGCAAGTTTTCTTACCGGGACTTATTTTAGCAGAGCTTTTTGTTCCACTCTATACCGTTTCGGACGGCTTTTGATCTGTTCGGACAGCCGATTTTTCGACTCGCCATGCGCTTTTTCGATATTGCAGAGGGCTTTTTCCCATCGTAACTTTAAACGCCGCGGCAAAACGGCTTTGATTTTCATAGCCGACATGCTCCGAAATGTCCAGAACGCTGCGGTTCGTTTCTGTGAGCAGCGCGGCGGCCGTCTGAATACGGTAATTTTTCATAAATTCACCAATGGAAGCGCCGTGAATACCTTTAAAACAGGTCTTTAGCGCCGTCCGGCTGATGCCATATTCTTCTGCAAGAGCTTCGACTGTGTATCGACTGCCGGGATTCCCCGTGATTTTTGCTTTTATCTGTTTGACCGTTTCCGCAAGCTGTTTGGGAAAGTATTCGCGCTTTTCATTGCAGTCGGAAGCATCAATCGCGTTTAAATATAAAAGCAATTCCAGAATTTTAAGCCTGAAAAACGATGGCTGAATAGAAGACGGTATGTTATAAAGATCCGAAAACATATGCTCAACCGTATCTCTTGCCCTCATAACAAAGCATTCGTCGTCTGGACACAGCCTGTCACGGAGAGTTTCAATGTTCACTGGCAGACCCGGAAAAATTTCGGAGCGTACATCGGCAAACTTTTCTGTTTGTATCATAATGGTGACGCCCCTGTAATGCCCTAGCGGAAATCCCATTCGCACAGCATGGTTATTAAGGCTGTTCACCGAAAGATCACCCTGACCGAGATAACGGTAAAAACCGTTTTGAAGCTCACATTCGCTGCGTCCTTCGCAACAGTAATTCATCTCCATAACATCTGTACATTGATGGGTTCCGCAATAGCAGTTGGAAAAATCAGATAAACTGAATCCTTTTAATTTTAAAGTCTCTTTTAAATAAATCCTTGCCATATATTAACCAAAAGAGCCACATGCCTAAAATCCTACAGGCTTTCCGGCGATGAATTTATCACGTCTTTCCAAATTCCATTATAAGCTCTTTAAACCACAGGTCTCGAAAAGGGATTTGAGCATGACTTTAAGCGTCCCGAGATAGCCTTCGTTTACTGTTACAAATCCTGAAAGGTCGACAAAGCAAGCTGAAAAAGCGGACTGTATTTTACGGAACCGGTAATATAGGCGCTTGCGACCGGAACGTCATCAAAAGAAAGGCGCCTGGAATCGATAACGCCGATATTGCTCATTGCCAGCGGAGGATTGCGGTATTCCTTTACATCGAATCTGGTGTGCGACATCGGTCCGGATGTGGGGGGAAAATTCAGCGATACGCTTGTTAAGGTGAAACAGGTGATGGACAATGAGAAAAAGCAGGTAAACTGCCTTCATCTCATTATGCTGCTCGAGGTAATATTTCATGTTCTGCCCTATTCGCTTGCAAAACGTGCGGTTTTATGATCGTGTGCGTCACAATAAATGGGGTAGTTTTGTCACCCTCCAACCCAAGGACAACGCTGTCATCATGTCTGGAAAGCCCATATCGCTGAACCATAATTTTCACTTTGTCCGCACATCCTAACACATGCAGAACCTGGCGTTCGCTTCGGCTTCCGTTTTGGCGCGGCAGCCTGTAATCCGGGTTTGTTCTCAATTGAGAGTAAGCAAGGCTCAGCAGATACAAAAGTTCCTTAAATCCCGCGCCATCGCAAAGCATATGGTTGATAATCACACACAGCGAATCGGCTGATTTAGTGCGGACGATATAGAGCAACATCTGAGGGCCGCGTACGGTATCGGTTTTTGAAACGATCACCTTTTGAAGTTCTTCTTCCGGGTGATTGGTTTCCCGCAAAAAGACGATATCTTTAGCGGCAAAACCGGCGTCTTTCCAGCAAGGCGTGCCTTCGTCTTCAACAAACCGGCTCCGGATAAGCGGGAATGCGTCGATAAGCAGGTCGACAGCGCATCTGAGCCGGTTCTCATTGAGCTTTTCATCCAAACGGATCACACAGTGAATCTGATGGTCGTTGAACTTCGAGAAAAGGAACTGCATGATGTCCCATACTTCCGCTTTGTATTTCTGATTAATTGTATCAAGCATGGTTTTCTCCTAAACAGGTAATCTCATTTTGTATGCGGTACTTTATCAATAATATTCGTATGATCATTATTTAGGTAAAAATTTAGGGCAATCCAACACGATTATCCTATTCAAAAAGGGCGTTCTTTGTTAAGCAGAAAATTTATCTGCTTTTCTGAATAATCAGTCTGTGAGGGAAACAGCAAATAAAAATATTATTCTAGGCTTCGTAGGAAGGGCCATGAGAATGCACCGGAATAGCTGTGGCACTGTCAATTCAACAGACTGTTCAACTCATTTTCCACTTGGCTCAAGAAATCTTCCACATTTTTTCTGTCCTCCTCTGTTGCGTACAGACTGCTTGTCAGGGTGCAGCAGCCTCCATAAGTTGAGACCGAAAGCTGAAAATAGGGAACATGTTTCACCGCCGTGCTGATAAAAGCATTCTCGACGGTTAGGCTGCTGAAGCGAAGTTTTTCATCGTCGATAATTCCAAGATTGGTATAGGAAGTGACCGGAACGGGGGAGATCTTATAAAAGAGCTTTCGCACCGTACCGAACGGCAGGATGTGAAACATCATATGGTACAGCATCGGTCCCTTCAAGCAGGCGTCGCTTTCCTTCTGAGCCTGCATCTGAGCAGATATCTTTTTGAGGGTTTCTCCGAATGGCTCATCGCATGTCATATCGACATGGCAGGAGTAATTCGCAGTCAAATTGCAGATTCCGCACATCTGGCCGACTTTTTTGTATCTACGCAGATCGACCGGGCAGGGAACGGTGAGGTCGGTGCACCCGGTAACCCTGTGCAGAGTCCGGATATACGCGGCAAGGAGCATATCGTTTACGCTTGCATGGCTGCTTTTGGCAAAGCTCCGGATTTGGGCAAACCGTTCTTTTTCAATGCGGCGAATAACAAGAATCGGGCTTGACTGGTCGCCTTTGATTGGCAGGATCATAGCGGGATCGGGCTTGTGAGATGGAGCTTTTGAAAACAGGATGCCCAGCTTTTGCTTAAAACTTAAATTTCGCAGAAGCTGGTTCAGATTCCGCTTGCCGAAGGATTGCGGCTTTACATGATAACCCGCGTCTTTTTCACACTTGGAATACAAATCGGCCAGCAGATACAGATATTCCTTCAATCCGCCCCCGTCGCTTACCATATGGTTGATAATGACACAGAGCGTGTCGAGCTTTTCTTCCCTTGCAAGAAATATTTTCAGCTGTGGTTCACACGTACGGTCGATGGAGGAAAGGAAAAACTTTTTGACCGCCGCACCGTCTTCATTTTGCACTTCTACAGGATGTACAACGTTGTCCGCGGTAAAGCCATGCTTCCGCCAGCAGTGAACTTTTTCGTCAAAGCAGCACGCGATCAGTGGAAGCGCACCAATCGACAGGTCGACGGCGTGTTTTAAGGCATTTTCGTTCAGATGCCCGCTAAACCGGATAAGGCAGCGGATAAGCGGCTCCTGTGCCGCACCGTAGAAATACTGCATGCAGTCAAAAGGCTGCGCTTTCAGTTTATTGTATGCCATATGTACAATCCTTTCCTTCATTATATAAAGTCAAAAGTATGACCATTATTTCAGTAAAAAAATTATATCCGTTTGGATATCTGACAAAGCATAATGTTGGAAAGCGATCCGATGATGGCTTCCTTGTCATGGTTTTCGGTATCCCGAAGGACAACACAGATTCCTTCCACGAAAGCCGCGGCGATTACATAAAAAATGAACGGATCATCAAGTTTGACTTCCTGTATCAGGCGAGTTACCAGAATACTCTGTATCTGTGCGATCAATTCCTTTTTCGTATTTTCGTAAGCCGATCCGGCGCTTTTATCCAGCAGAATCAAAAGCTCTTTTCCGTGCCCGGAAAAGGTCTCCAATATCCTGTTATAAATACATTTTACCATCTCCATTGCCTGTTCGTCCGACCACGGCCCCTTAACGGCCTCAATTTCTGTCTGTGCCTTTGCCACCATCCTTGCAATCTGGTCATGCACCGGCCCGACCGTACTGCTAAAAAGCGCTTCTTTGCTTTCAAAATAGCGGTAAATGTTGCCCATGACAATACCGGCGTTACGGGCAATGACCCGCATGGAGGAATCGCGGTAGCCCTTTTCGCTGAACTCATCTAACGCGGCTTTGATGATATTATCCTTAACATCGTCCTTGAGATATTGCATTAATAATCACCTGGTCATTTTTCTTGTATTATAGTTCCTTTTTGAGGCAGTGTCAAATGCTTTGGCTTTCTTGATTTTATTGTCACATATTGTAGATATGAACATAGATTTAAAAATGCACGCTTCCTGACTTACCTGCTTTGTTCGAGGCCTCTGATTTATCAATATTCTATTCAATAAATTATTCCCGTTCTTTTATGGAATTGCTGTATGCATCCGTAATTTCAAGAATATTGAACGGGGCACGGACGAGTGATCAGCTGATCGAGGGCGGAGCGGGCTGTTCTTCCTGTGTGTAAAACCGATTCTCCCGGATGAGTTGGGCGATGCGCCGCCTGCACATTACTTGGCATATTGAAAATCCTCCCTTCGGTCTTTTGGGTAAAAAAAGGACAGCCAGAAGGCTGCTCTCTCAATGCTGTTTTATTCAGTTAGTCTAAAAGCAAATAGTATATTGATTTCAAACTTATTCATAGCGTTTTCCGGCAACAATTATCGGAATAAGAAAGCCAAGACATGCGAACAACGTAAAATACAACTTTCCTGAACTCCATATCACCGGAAAGAACCAACTTACCGCGAAGTAAAGTAGCGGGAACACTACAGAAACGACCATTAGCCACAAACGCCCAGCGTGAAGAATATGTGGCCAGTTGCTGTTGTTAAAATTGATGCCTGCCATGTTCATTCGGAATATCCCATCACTGTAAGTATGGATTTTGTTTTCATCATAATAGGCAGGTAATATTTCCTTGGCGAACAAGCAGAGCCATCCTCCAAATAGCAAACTGAGACCTTCGACCGTCAGAATATCGGCAGTTAGCCGGTCTAATGAATAGCCCAGTGCATAAAGTAACCCACATTCTAAAAAGACGACTATTACACAAGCAAGATAAACAATACCTCGCCGTTTTCGCTGCTGTCCGCGTTGCTGCTCTTCCTTTGCGGAGAGCTTAATGGTTCCGCTCACCAATTTTTCAACATCCTGCACGTTCATATGTTCAGGTTCACTGATATACTGACCACTCAACAATTCAGTTACGGTTACGCCGAGCAGATTGGCCAGCGGGGAGAGTAAAGTAATATCCGGCATACTTAATCCGCGTTCCCATTTGCTGACAGCCTTATCAGAAATAGATAATTTCTGTGCAAGTTCCTTTTGCGTAAAACCTTTTTGTTTTCGTAGCTGCGCTAAAAACACGCCAAACTTTTCATTATCAATTTCATACATTTTATGCAACCTCCTACTTCCATTGTAAGTCTTACGGGAAATTAAGGCAACCGACCAGCAGTAGAATTGTGTGTTTTGACACGAAATTCAGCACTCCCACCACAGTCTATCATCAAAATTCGGAAATTGGAGTCATCTGCGTCGCCCGTTGTCGGCCATCTGCGCCAGATCCGTTACCGTGCTTTGCATATTGAGGTTCCTCCTTTGCGTTTTAGATGCAATGAATTATCAGAACAACCTCTATTGACAAATCAGCTATTATGTATTACTATATAGCAGTAGTAAGTAATGCAGAATAGTAAAGGGGGGATTGCACTGGAAAACCTAACTGAAATGCTCAAAGGCGCGCTTGAGGGCTGCATACTTGAAATTATAAGCCGCGGTGAAACCTACGGCTACGAAATCACGCGGCGGTTGAATGCCCTCGGTTTTACAGATGTTGTGGATGGAACGGTATATACCATTCTGGTTCGACTTGAAAGAGGCAAGCTGGTAGATGTTACAAAAAAACCTTCCGACATGGGGCCGCCGCGAAAATTTTTCGTGCTCAACGACGCGGGTCAAGAGGAACTGCGGAAGTTCTGGGATAAATGGGAGTTTGTATCGTCAAAAATCAGCGAGTTAAAGGAGAAAACAGAATGAATCTTTTGGAAAAAGCCACGGGCAGCGACATGACGAAAAAAATGAAAACTTTTGACGTGCGAGCTAAGAAGCTGCCGGCTGATTATCAAGCGGCATGGGAAAAAATAAAGGCTAATCTTTGGTCGCACACAGATTTCACCGGTCGCAACCTCATGCCAATTCTTGACGGTGTGCTTGGTCTGTTTGAAGAATCGTCGGCGGACGGCCAGAGCGTCCAAGAAGTTTTGGGTGACGATATGAAAGCCTTTTGTTCAGCGCTGGTCGGCGAAGATGGAGCAAAGTCTTTTCGCGATAAGTGGCGCAAACAACTCAACAATAATATCGCTAAGAAATTAGGTAAATAGGGGGATAAAATGAGCATACAGGATATTATCGAAGGTAAAAAAGAGTGGATGGCACATGTGGCGCGTGTCAAAGCGCTCCCACAGGATTATCAGATTGTTTATAAAGAGATTCAAAAATATCTTTTTAAGGTCGGCCCTGTTGAGTTAACCGAAGGGACGGGTCTGCTCTCGGGGATTGTCGATCTCTTTGAAGAGGATGCGGCCTTGGGGAAAGGCGTACTCGAAGTGACGGGCAGTGACGTAGCGGCTTTCTGCGACGATCTAATCAAAAATTCAAAAACTTACGCTGACATCTATCAAGAATCTGTTGACCAAGAAGTTAATAAGGCCATGAAAAAGGTTACGGATAAAACAAAGTAAAAGATAAACGGAAAGCAGCATGAAAATTTGATAGGTCAACAATTTATATCGGAGGACTTGATGACCAAGCCCACCGATATTTTTATTAGGGATAGGCCATTGAAGTCTATCTTTCACTATGCAACACATCTGCGTCGCCGCGTGGTCGGCCATCCGCGCCAGAGTCTTTACCGTGTTTGGCATATTGAAAGTCCTCCTTTCAGTCTTTTGGACAAAAAAAGAACAGCCCGAAAGCTGCCCTTTTATAAAGATGATTTTTATGAGCGGTCAATAAATCTGTTAAACTGTTTGGTAGAAGCTGATGTTCTGGACACTTTAGTCTCCGCGTTTTTGGCGTATGCTTGGAAAACAGGAACTCCCGCAGAGTCGGCTTAAACCGTGTACTGCATTCCACGCAGATATAATCTGTGTTTTTGCAGTACATCCATGTCATAAAAATTCCCAACAGAATAACGAGCGGCATTCCGATTGCAAAAGGCTGCCAGATTCCTTTTGCAATCCAAAGGATCAAAGCTCCGATTAGACGAGCAACCCGTGAAGGCTGCTCGTCTCTTATCATACAAAGGAAGTGCTAAATATTCGGAGCGTTCTCCGCAACAAATCGGATCAGCTCAGATGCCGAATTACGGTGCAGGGGAAACACTCTGCCATGATACACATAATAAATCAGCATGGACCAGTAAACCTCATAGCCGCCCTTGTCGAATTCCTCTTCCGTCGGAAAATAACCGGTACAGCCGTTAGTATAGCCGCCGAAATAAAAAGAATCATCATGGAGCAATTCCGAGACACGCAGCGCAAATTCCACCATCACCTCGTTGGCAACGCCGCACAGACAGCCGTCTCCGAGGGAGAAGTATTGCACTTCGACATTCTCTGTCTGCTGATGAATACCGTTTTGGAGCAGGCATTGCACCTGATTCAGCCAGCCCGTGCCGTCAATACCGCAATATTGCCGAGCCTCGTCCGCAATTTCCATTGCGCGCGGATAAGGCGGTACATCCGCTGCCAATGTGATCTGACGCGAGTACATGGCAAGATGATTAATTTTCTGTGGACGCAGGGACATGGCGACGGGTTTTACGTCGTGCAGCACTGTCTTTGCCATATCTTCAAGCGCCGTATCCGAGCGGATGAAGCGCTCATCGGCGGCATCGGGCGGATTGATAGCAGATTTGAAATATCGCGGTGCGACATTTCCGGCAGCACCCTGTGTCACCATGATTGGACACTTAAATTCTTTGCTCAGAGTATCCCGGACAGCACCGAAATAATCCGGGGAAATCAGGTAATTATCCGCTTTCAGCACATTATTGTGTGCGGTCAGGNGAAGCAGCAGGAGTTTCAGTTTGCCGTTTGTGGAATCGCAGATCTTTAGTATCCCGATTCGCCTGTCCAGCGCGTCACAGCCTTTGCTCCTGTTTAGGCCAATATCGGTAAAAGCGTTGCCCCATATGGCATTCACGGGAACCATGTCCTGCAAGGCCTGTGCCGCAGCGTCTTTTACACGGTCGCACACAAAGCGGTAATACTCCGGTGAAGCACTTTCGTTCGGAGCGGAATGGCAATGGGAAAAGCACAGCATAATTTTTTCACGGGAGATGCACAGAACTTTTCCTACTTCGTCCCGCAGAGCGTTTGCGTGCTGTTTTGAAAAGCCAATATGATCAATGGCGGCGACACAACACAGTTCCTCGCCCAGCTGCCATACGGCTACCTGCGCCGATAGAGGATGCAGAATGCCGCGTGACATCTGATCTTCTCTACCAAAGCCTACGGTTTCTATTGGTGTGGACGGCGTAATATCCGTCTCGGTAAACCCGAACATCAGATTATTATTTTTCATGGTACTTTACTCCTTAATCTAAAATAAAAAAGGCGCAAAGTCACCCGGATAGATTGTTACTCCATGCAGTCTCTATCCGAAACAACTTTGCATGGAGCAGCGGCAATGGCCAGTCTCATATCATCAGTTCCTTCTAATAACTATGCTTTTCATTGTAATATGGGTATATCACAAAAAAATGATAATTATCGAGTCCTCAGTGTTCTTAACGGGAATCCGATCCATATTTTGATGTGTATTTTTTATCCTTCCAGTACCACCATTTCAACTTTTCCGGATCATGTATTTTGTTTTCGGAAAAGTAAACGGCAAGTCTGAAGACATAAAGTTGGCATTTATCTTCCTGAAAGCCTTTATAAAGGCAGTCTTTTAAATAAATATCTTCCGGGTTCTGCCCAACCAGCGACGCAACGCTGTCATACCCTATATTTATCAAATCTTGCTCAATGTTCTTACCGATGCCTGGAATCTGTCTTAAATCGTTCATTGCTGTTTCCTCAATGACTTGCTTTCAGCTTTGCAATTCTGTCAGCCAGGTCATTTTGAAATGCCTCGTCACTTAATGACGGGTCTTTCGCATCATAAAATAACTGGCATGGCATCTCGGAACATTGTCCGCAATGCAAGAACTTCTTATTCAGAACGCAGCAGGAATAAAACGGACAGCAATCCAATCCGATTTCAGCGATCCATGACGGCTTTCCCTGTAATTTCTCACATCCTGGACAGGGTTGCTGATACTGTGGACATTCTTCGCAAAGCATCCCACAAGAGGAAATATCCATCATATTCGCCTTCCTTTTATAATCAGCAATTTGTTCCTCGTTTGCCTATCAGTATACCTCACATTCAGGAAAATGTCACCAAAGATTTAAGACTGTGATTCAGTCTCCACATCAAAGTCCGGGTACAGGTCAAGCGCGGCATATTCGGTATTGCTCATGCCCCGGAGCTTTCCCAGCGCGGAATCCGTCAGGGCCAAAAGCTCTGTTTCTTCCGCGCCGAGATAGCCGCGCATCTGCGTCTGACCATAGCCAAGCTTGCCGGACACGCAGAAACGAGATAAAATAGCGAAAGAAAGCTGCGTGTTGAAATTTTGGAAAAGAAAACGTATGTACCGCATTTAAGCAAGAAGCAATCAGGCTTGTAGAAGAGCAAAGAGAGAAAACAGCAGCGGTAGCAAAAAAGTTAGGAGTAACCAATAAGACTATGTACCGCTGGGTTAGCGAATACCGTCAAGATGGTAGCGCTGCCTTCCCAGGCAAAGGGCACCTAAAGCCTGAGGATGCAGAGATGCGCCGATTAAAACGTGAGAACGAAGAACTCCGAGAGGAAAATGAAATATTAAAAAAAGCGGCGGCCATCTTTGCAAAACACCAAAAATGAAATATATTTTCATGTATGATTTCCGCTTTACCTTTATGGTAACAAGGATGGCCGAGGCTTTAAAAACATCAACAAGCGGATATTATGAATGGCTTATAAATGGCCGCAAAACCAAGAAAGAAATTGAAAATGAACAGTATCTTCCGTTAATTCGGATTGAATTCAATAAAAGCCGAAAAACCTATGGTCCTAGGAGGTTATCGAAAATCCTGTCTAAGACATATAAATTGAGAATTGGAAGAACACGGATCCGAGATATTATGGCCGAAAATGAATTAATTCCGAAAACGGTCAAGAAATTCAAGGCAACGACCTACTCCAATCATGACTACCCCGTAGCACCGAATCTTCTTAATCGAAATTTTAGTGTTGAACGGGCCAACATGGCTTGGGTTTCCGATATTACATATATCAGCACAAAAGAAGGCTGGCTGTATCTGGCTGCCGTTATGGACCTGTACTCTGGGAAAATAGTTGGTTGGGCATGGACAGGCAGATGACGCAAAAGCTGGTGATTGATGCCCTGAAACAGGCTGTTGGACGTGCAAGACCTCCCAGAGGTGTTGTCATCCATTCAGACCGAGGCGTTCAATATGCCTGTAAAAGTTATCGAAACCTGTTAAACAGACTTGGCTTTATTCAAAGCATGAGTCGAAAAGGAAACTGCTGGGATAACGCTCCGATGGAATCTTTTTTCGGCACTTTAAAAACCGAACTGGTCTATCATGAGGACTACAAAACCAGAACCGAGGCAAGATTAAGCATTTTTGATTACATTGAAGCATTTTATAATAGCGTTCGTTTGCAGGAAAGGCTAGGATACCTCTCTCCAAATGATTTTGAAACTTTAAGAAAAACTGCGTAAATTCTCGTTTCGACATGTCCAGTGCTGCTGGCCGGGGTCAAATTTATTTATATCTCCAAACGGCCTGTGACAAATAAAGAGCGGTTCAATATTCTCAACGTGAAAGACCACAAGAGTTTCATTACTATAGAAAATCGCGGCCATATCATTGAAGATATTAAAAAATGTTCTCAATTGCCATTTCACCCTTTACCCAATACGGAGGATTTTAATAACATGTAGCATTCAGAAGAAGCCGGACTTGCTCCGGCTTCTTCTGAACATATACACATAATTTAAAAGACAACTCGGCATTTTCTCTCTTATTTATTTGCTTTTCGTTGAATATGATGCTGAATAGGAATATAATTAATTATATAAATACAACAAATAAGGAGTTCTTTTCACCGAATGGAAATTGTTAAAAAAGGACGGCTTGCAATGGATGGAATAACTCTTGACATTTTGCGTAACCTGTGTTAATGACAAAGCACGTTTATAATCGATGCCGGGAACGTGGAATTCGCTATTCTGATATTAAGAACGCGATTCTAAACAGTGAAATTATAGAGCAGTATCCGGATGACTTTCCCTATCCAAGCTGTTTAACGTTGGGTGCGTCTATTCAAGGTAGTTTTATTCATGTCGTATGTGGTGTGGGGGAAGGAAAGCTGTGGATTGTAACAGCTTATTATCCAAGCCCTGAAAAATGGGAGTCGGATTTTAAAACCAGAAAGGGGAACAATTGATATGAAAGACGGATTTACTACCCATGTAACCGAATTTAAAAGTTGTATTGTCATAGTGAAAAATGTTCCCTGCCTCAAGTGCGAACAATGCGGGGAAGTCGTTTACAGTGGAGATGTTCTAAACCAGCTTGACCAAATTATAGATACTTTAGGGAATAACATGACTGAAATCGCGGTAGTAAACTATCCCAATCGGGTTGCGTGACGGTTAATAATATACCCTTATTCTACCCTTTCGGCGATGTGAACACATGAATTTTAATCAATCGTGTGACATATTGTGACTTGAAAAACGTACTGATTACTATGAATTTATGTTGGTTAAAAACAGAGAGAATAAAATTTTATCGCTCATAACCCGAAGGTCGTAGGTTCAAATCCTGCCTCCGCAACCAAATTGTTTAATGTTCCGGTAAGCTCATAGAAATATGGGCTTGTCGCAATATTAAATTATAATCATATATAAAGGGTGAAGTTCCTGGGCAAAAGAAGTATCACCCTTATATACAATAGGGTGTCATAAATAACTGGGTTTGGCGTTTCCTGTATTCGGCTACTCTCACACGAATACGTGTATCATCCGTTGCTATGCAACGCGGGCGTGCTCGCACAACAGCTTTCAACTGTTGTGATCATGGCACACTATCCATCAGAATTGTATCATCCCTATACCGGCTTTGACATTCATTTATCGTAGGGTTACGCCCACGCGCTTGTTCTTTTGTTTTAGACAGCAAAAAAACAAGAGCCTAGACGCACAGCTGGCAAAATCTGTTACGTCTAAAGCTCTTGATAAGTGTATGTTAACCATGTTACGATGAAATAATACAGAAAACCAACCCTGTTGATGGCTTAAATTAGTTTTCGGAACGTAACGGTGTTTTACGTTTGATTAGTGTAAGAAATGTGCAAAATTTCTTACAGCTAATATAGCTGTTAATGGGGTTAATTTGTATCTTTTTTATTATATCATTCAAAGAAAACAAAAGTAAGCCTACATTTATAATTAATTATGTGAAAAAGAATAAGTCGAACAAAATGTCCGAGATAAAACTGTCAGTTGAATCTGGCAGTTTTTTTTATAGTACATGGATATGCTGAATTGTAATTTAAAGAGATTTGGGTACTTTCCCCATAGTCGGTGCGCGCACCGGCAGTTTTATGCTATAGAATTATCCAAAGTTATGTGCAGCTTTAATTATATATAACGCCCGTGCCACAACAAGGGCATGGGCGTTCTTGTGCAAAACTTCTGATAACTTACTACTCATTATGCGAAGTTCATTCTCGTTTTCAAAACACAAGTATTTAGTTTTTTATAGGAAGTTTAGAAAGGTATTTTGAACTTCGATTGCTTTTTATGTAAATGACAAGCTATATAAATCATATCACGGTGAACTTCCATGTCAAGTAAGTTCGTAAAACTCCGACTAAAAGAGGAAGCCAACTGTGAAATGCACCCCTAAAGTTAGACAGTATGATATACTAAAATAACTTTGGGGGTGTTTTTCATGCCAAGAGGGACCCGGTGGCCAGGAGAATTTAAGCAAAAAGTGGTTGAAGACTTGATAAATAGCAAAATGAGTTACCGAGAAACGATGAAAAAATATGGACTCACCGGAAAAATGTCTATTCAGCAATGGGAGCGTATCTACCTTGAAGAAGGGCCAGAGGGACTGTACATAGACAGAAGGGGTCTTAAAAGCACAGGGCGTCCGCGTAAAATGCCGAAGAATACAGAGGAAGATCTCTTAGCCGAAGTTCAAAGGCTTAGAGTGGAGAACGACTACTTAAAAAAATTAAATGCCTTGGTATCGCAGAGGGTACAGCGAGAGAAAAAGCGCAAGTCATAACGGAACTGAGGCAAAAGCATAAATTAGCTGTACTACTCGTTGCGGCCGGTCTTTCGCGGGCCACGTATTACTACCATCTTAAGAGACTATCAATCCCGGATAAATATACTGACGTCAAGCAAATGATTCTTTCAATCTACGCTGAAAATAAACAGCGCGTGGGTTATCGCCGTATTACACTGGAATTGAAGAACAAGAGTATTCGTATCAATCACAAGACGGTACAAAAACTAATGAGACATCTTGGTCTGTTCTGCCGGGTACGGATGAAAAAATACCACTCATATCGCGGAGAGGTAGGAAACGTTGCTCCGAACCTTTTAGAACGTAACTTTGAAGCAGATATACCAAATCAGAAATGGGTCACTGACATTACAGAATTTTCGATGTTCGGACAAAAACTATATTTGTCTCCAATTATGGATTTATATAGCCGCGACATCGTTAGCTATACTATCAGCAACCATCCTCGTTTCTCTCTGGTAACAGATATGCTGGAGCAGGCATTTCAAAAAATACCTTCCAATTCACACTTAATTCTACACTCCGATCAGGGATGGCATTACCAAATGAAGGCATATCAGCAAATGTTAAAAGCAAAAGGAATTCGGCAGAGTATGAGCCGTAAAGGAAACTGCCTTGATAACGCTGTCATTGAAAACTTCTTCGGAACCTTGAAATGCGAACTGCTCTATTTGCAGCACTTTGTTTCTATGGAGCATTTTAAGCGGGAGCTTATTGAATATCTTAACTACTACAACAATCGGCGTATCAAGGCAAAACTAAAGGGTCTGAGCCCTGTTCAGTACAGGTTTCAAGCCCTTCGATCTGCCTAATTCCATTTTTGTCTAACTTTTTGGGGTCATTTCACTGATTGACTTCCTCTTTTAGAGTCGCATTAGAAAACTGCAATCTGCCTTATGGAATCTCAGCGTGGGTAGGGCTTTTGTTTAGAACAATTCATTGTGTCCACCGAAAGTGTTTATTTTTTGCTGATTGCCTGTTTCATTGACTTTATGTAATCAGAAACAGGTTTAACGCTTTCAGTTCCGTATTGGGCAATCAGCTTTACGATTGCGCTTCCGACAATTACACCGTCAGCGGATTTTGACATTTCAGCAGCTTGCTCCGGTGTAGAGATTCCAAAACCTATAGCGCACGGCGTATCCGTCGCTTTTTTGACGAGAGCAATCATTTCCCCGATATTGGTGGTAATCTCACTTCGCACACCTGTTACGCCCAAGGAGGATACACAGTACACAAAGCCTTCTGCCTGAGCAGCTATTTTGGAAATGCGCTCATGAGAAGTCGGCGCAATCATAGAGATCAGCGTGATTCCGTGTTCCGTGCAGGCAGGAAGAACTTCCTCTTTTTCTTCAAACGGTAAGTCTGGAATGATAATTCCTGTAATTCCACAGGTAATGCATTTTTGCATAAAGCGACTTACTCCATAGGTGTAAACAGGGTTGATGTAAGTCATGAATACCAGCGGAATGCGTACTTTTTCTTTTAAATGCCCGATCATATCAAAAATTTTATCTGTTGTCGCACCGGCAGCCAGCGCGCGCCTGTCTGCGCCTTGAATTGCTTCACCCTCCGCCACCGGGTCTGAAAACGGAATGCCGATTTCGATTAGGTCTGCTCCGGCCTGCTCCATCGCCAAAATCAAGGCTTCAGTCGTTTCAAGCGTGGGGTCTCCCGCTGTGATAAATGCAATAAACGCTTTGCCGTTTTTGAACGCACTTTTTATACTATTCATGAAGGTTCACTCCTTTGTAGCGCGCGATTGCCGCAACGTCTTTGTCACCCCTGCCGGAAATATTGATGACAATGATTTCATCCTGACCCATTTGCGGTGCCATCTTTTGGGCATAAGCGACTGCGTGGGAGCTTTCAATCGCCGGAACAATTCCCTCTGTTTTGGACAAATATTCAAACGCGTCCACTGCCTCCCGGTCGGTAACCGGCACATATTGGGCGCGGCCGCTGTCGTGAAGCAAAGCGTGTTCCGGTCCGATTCCGGGATAATCAAGTCCTGCTGATATGGAATAAACCGGCGCAATCTGACCGTATTCATCCTGACAAAAATAGGATTTCATGCCGTGAAAAATACCGACGCTACCGTTTGCAATGGTGGCGGCGTTTTTGTCGGTGTCAACGCCATGTCCGGCGGCTTCACAGCCGATTAACTGTACTTCCTTATCGTTGATAAAGTCGTAAAACAGTCCCATTGCGTTGCTTCCGCCGCCCACGCAGGCGATCACGGCGGTTGGCAGTCTGCCTTCGCGTTCCATTAACTGCTGCTTTACTTCTTCACCAATCACCTTTTGAAAGTCACGCACTATCATTGGAAACGGGTGGGGTCCCATGACTGAGCCAAGTACATAATGGGTATCCGAAATTCGTGATGTCCACTCACGCATGGTTTCGTTTACCGCATCCTTCAGCGTCTGAGTGCCGCTGGTCACCACATGCACCTTTGCACCAAGCAGTTCCATTCGGAACACATTGAGCGCCTGACGGTCGGTGTCCTCCTTACCCATAAAGATTTCACATTCCATGCCCATCAGCGCGGCGACGGTTGCGGTGGCAACGCCGTGCTGACCCGCGCCGGTTTCCGCGATGACTCTCGTTTTACCCATCTTTTTTGCCAAAAGTACCTGCCCCAGAACATTGTTGATTTTGTGAGAGCCAGTATGGTTCAAGTCCTCACGTTTTAAATATATTTTTGCGCCGCCCAAGTCCTTCGTCATCTTTTCCGCGTAATACAATAAAGAGGGACGTCCGGCGTAGTTTGCAAGCAAATCCTTTAACTCCCGGTTAAAGTCAGGGTCGTCTTTATAATGTGTGTAGGCCTCTTCCAGCTCAATTACCGCGTTCATCAAGGTTTCTGGAATATACTGCCCGCCATACGTTCCAAATCTTCCGTTTGACATTTATTTCACGCTCCTTACCTGTTTTACCAACTCTATCATTTTATCCTGATCTTTTACTCCGTCGGTTTCCACACCGCTGCTGACGTCAACGCAATAGGGATGCAACGTTTTTACTGCGTTTATAATGTTTTGATTGTCCAACCCGCCTGCCAGAAAATAAGGTTTTTGAAAAGGTGGGATGATGCTCCAGTCAAAACTCTTTCCGCTTCCGCCACGTTCCCCGCGCACGTAAGTATCCAAAAGCAGGAAATCACAGGGCATGTGGCTGTAATATTGAATCTGCTCGCCGCTCTGTACCCGCACGGCTTTGATAATGGGAACAACACCGGTCAAAGCCCGCAATCGCTGGATGTAGCCTTCGCCTTCATAGCCGTGAAGCTGAACAACGTCAATCACATTTGATTTTACGAGAGAAGCAATTGCTGCTTCTGTTTCATTGACGAACACACCCACCGCCTTAATTTCACTTCGCAAAGCGGCTTTTAATTGAACTGCTTTATCAAAGTCAACTTGTCTGCGGCTTTGAGCAAACACAAAGCCGATATAATCCGGGCAGGCGGCGTTCGCGGCGTCGATATCCTCGATACGCGTTAAACCGCATATTTTTACTTTGCTCATACAATACCCCCTTTTAACCGGTCTAACTCGGCTTTTTTATTCTGACTGCACATCAGCGTTTCACCAACGAGAACCGCGTTGACCTTCGCCTGCTTGAGTACGGCAACGTCCTTCGCAGTTTTAATTCCGCTTTCCGCCACAAAAACAATGTTATCCGGTACAAGACGGCGAAGATTCATGCAGGTATCCAAGTCAACTTCAAATGTTTTTAAGTTACGGTTATTCACCCCGATGATCCGCGCACCCGCCTGTAGGGCTGACTTTACTTCCTCCTCTGTATGCGCTTCCACCAGGGCGGAAAGCCCCAGTTTATTACAAACGGAGATATATTCGGATAATATTTTCGTATCGAGCAGCGCGCAAATTAAAAGCACCGCGTCTGCTCCCAGTGTTTTTGCTTCATAAATCTGATACTCATCCACAGTAAAATCTTTCCGCAAAATAGGAATATGAACCGCCTGACTGATTTCCATCAGATAACGGTTGCTGCCTTGAAAGAATTCCGGCTCGGTGAGAACGGAAATGGCGCTTGCACCCGCCGCCTCATATTCTGTTGCAATGGAAAGGTAGGGGAATTCCGCCGCAATGACCCCCTTTGAGGGGGACGCTTTTTTTACCTCACAGATAAAAGAAAGTTCGCTGCCCGCCAGCGCTTTTTCAAAGCGGAAAGCATTGTCTGTTTTTACAGCAAATGCTTTTTCTTTCAGGTTTTCAAGCGAAACAATGTTTTTTGCCTGTTCCACTCTGTTTCTCGTTGAAAGTGCAATGGTATCTAAAATCATGCGTCCGCCTCATGGGAGAGTCTTATAAATTGATTCAACTGCTCCATTGCCTTGCCACTGTCAATCGTGTCCGCCGCCAACTTCACGCAGTCCTGCAGGGTACGGCTATCGTTTGCCATATACAGACATACAGCAGAATTGAGCAGTACCACGTCGCGCTTCGCACCTTTTTTACCGGATAGAATATCCAAAGCGATTTTAGCGTTTTCCTGAGGATCACCGCCTATCAGTTCTTCCGGCTTGCATTTTTCAAAACCGAACTGAGCCGGGTCGAGGATGAAACGGTTGAGTTTTCCGTCCTTCACTTCACACACTGTGGTGGAATCGCAAAGAGAGATTTCATCCAGTCCGTCATGCCCGTGAACAACCATCGCCCGCTTTACGCCAAGGTTCATGAGCACGTTCGCAAGGGACTCCACAAGGTCTTCGTCATACACGCCGAGAAGCTGCAAATTGGCGCCCGCCGGATTGGCGAGAGGGCCTAATATATTGAAAATAGTGCGGATGCCCAGTTCCCGCCGAACTGGGGCTGCATATTTCATGGAGGCGTGGTAGGTTTGCGCAAATAGAAAGCATAGCCCGATTTTCTTTAAAATTTGTGCGCTTTGTTCCGCTGTCAAATCAAGCTTGACGCCCAATGCGTCCAATAAATCCGCACTGCCGCATTTGCTGGAAACACTGCGGTTGCCGTGTTTTGCAACGGGTACGCCCGCCGCGGAAATAACAATTGCAGAAACAGTGGAAATATTAAAGGTGTACGCTTCGTCGCCACCGGTTCCCACAATATCAAGCACATCGGTTTCGGGAATAAGCTTCGTGCAGTGGCTGCGCATTGCCGCGGCGCTGGCAGTAATTTCATCAATGCTTTCGCCCTTCATCCGCAGGGCGGTGAGGTAGGAACTGATTTGTGCGTTGGTTGCTTTCCCATCCATGATTTCATTCATAACCTCATTTGCGGTTTCAAAGGAGAGGGCTTCCTTGTTCATTAAACTATGAATTGCAGTGGTAATCATAATATTGTTCCCCCAATTTCTAAAAAGTTCTGTATAATAACTGCACCCTGAGGCGTTAAAATTGATTCCGGATGGAACTGCAGGCCGTAGATATCGTAATCCCTGTGTTTTACGGCCATGACCTCCTGCTTATCATCCTCGGCAATTACGAAAAGTTCATCGGGTAATGAGGTGCGTTCCGCAATTAAGGAGTGGTAGCGTGCAGCTTGAATGGTGGGAGACAATCCCTTAAAAATGGGACTGCCGTTTGAAAGATACATTCTGCTTTGCTTTCCGTGCATCAGTTCTTTTGCGTGTACAATTTTACCGCCAAACACCTCGCAGATTGCCTGATGCCCAAGGCAAACACCCAAAATCGGAACAATCCCCTTCATCTTTTGGATGAGCTCCTCACAAATACCGGCTGACTTGGGAAAACCCGGGCCGGGCGAGAGTATAACATGGGAGGGATGAAGCGCCGCGACTTCCTCAACCGTCAGCGCATCATTTCGGATTGCACGAATATCTTGGTTAATACCGCCGATGAGCTGAACAAGATTATAAGAAAAGCTGTCGTAATTATCAATTAACAGAATCATGAAAGATTCACCTCACTTGCTGTTTGAATTGCCTGAATGACCGCCACCGCCTTGTTGGCGGATTCCTCATACTCGGTTTCCGGAACACTGTCCGCCACAATTCCGGCGCCTGCCTGAACAAACACTCTGTCATCTTTTTTAACCGCCATGCGGATGGCAATGCACATATCCATATTGCCGGAAAAGTCAAGATATCCGACTGCGCCGCCGTAAATTCCCCTCGCCTGCGGTTCCAGTTCTTCAATAATCTGGCATGCCCTGATTTTGGGCGCTCCCGAGAGCGTTCCTGCCGGAAGCATTGCCTCAATTGCGTCACAGGCATCTTTATCGCGCCTGATTTTTCCGCCTACGATGGAAGCAATGTGCATGATCTTGGAGTAACGGTGAATAACTTGATACGCTTCTACCTTTACCGACGAAAATTCCGCGATTCTGCCAATGTCATTTCGGGCCAAATCGACCAGCATGTTGTGCTCTGAAAGTTCTTTTTCGTCGGCAAGCAGTTCCTTCTCCAGCGCTTCATCCTCTTCCAGTGTCGCTCCTCTCGGCCTTGAACCGGCCACAGGGAAGGTGGAAAGCTTGCCGTCTGCAAGTTTAATCAGAGTCTCAGGCGAAGTTCCCGCCATTTGAATATCGCCGTTCTGGATGAAAAACAGATAGGGTGAAGGGTTGGTGGTGCGCAGCACACGGTAGGTATTTAGCAGGCTTGCACGGTACGGTGCCTCAAAGCGTCTGGAAATAACAGCTTGAAAAATATCGCCGTTGCGGATGTACTCCTTCGTTTTCTCTACCATGCTGCAATACTGTTTTTTGGTCACATTGCAGGAAAATTCGGGTGTTTCATCCGCTTCCGTTGCGGGAAGCGGGGAAGGGTCTGTAATGATTTGAATCATTTGCTCAATTTCTTCTGCGGCTTTTTGGTAGCCCTGCTCGCCGTCGTCTGCTTTCATATTCACCACAACAGATATTTTCTGTTTTAAATGGTCGTATGCAATTACTTTATCAAACAGCATTAAGTCAGCATCCTGAAAATCGCTGTTTTTCAGTTGAAGCACCGGTTCCGCATAGCCGATCATTTCATAAGAAAAATGTCCGACAAACCCGCCGGTGAATGGCGGCATATACGGGAACTTCGGCGTTTTGTAGTCTGCTAAGATATCCCGAATCACATTCGCCGGGTTTTCTGTTCGGCTCGTTTTTGTTTCACCGTTTTCGACCGTTACAATATGATTTTTGCAGGTAACGTGCACCACAGGGTCAAGACCTAAGAAGGAGTACCGTCCCCATCGCTCTCCGCCTTTGATACTTTCTAGCAAAAAAAACTGCCGGCTTTGCTGGGCAAGTTTCCGCAGCATGGTGATCGGAGTAATAATATCCGCATAAATTTCCTTGCAGATGGGGATTACCCGGTAGTCCTTGGACAGTGCGCATGCTTGAGGGCAAGTTGGTTTTAACATATGGTTCACTCCTTAAAAAAGTATAAAAAAAAAGCCTTTGTCCCCTAAAAAAGGGACAAAAGCTTAGAATACTTCTGCGATACCACCCAGATTGATGAATAAAATTCATCCACTCATTTTACATACCAACATATGTACCCTACTGATAACGGACAGGGTTCCCGTCAACGCCTACTCTCCTCAAAGGATTTCGGGTTGCCCTCACAAGTCCATTCGGTAAAATCTATGCTGCCACATTCGCACCAACTAGCGGCTCTCTGGATTGCAATTGGCTTTACTTACTTCTCTTGTTCAACGGTTTATTTTATTGTGTTCTATTTTATTCTGTAATTCTGGATTTGTCAATATAATTTAATAAAAGCCAATTATTTTTATGTTGATGCGTTACATTAAGAGAGAAAANAGANCATATTGTCAAAAAGCTGCACAAAAATAAGAATAAGGTGGAAGGATACCATAGAAGTGCAGAGGTCAAACACCCAAAATAGTGGTAAGATAAATTGAAGAATGACGGGGTGTTTGAAATGCGTAAATACGATAAGGAATTCAAGGAAGAAGCGGTCAAGCTCACAGATGAGGTCGGAATCAAACAGGCAGCCGCCCAGCTTGGTGTGGCCTACTACACGCTGTCAGAAGCGAAAAGCATACGGTGACCACGCCTTCGTGGGCAGTGGGATTCGTCGGGATGAGCCATTGGATGAGCGGGAACGTCAGTTGATGAANCAAATTCGGGAGCTGCAGAANGCGAACGAGATNTTNAAAGATGCGCTCGGTTTTTTCGCAAAAGACCGGAAGAAGTAAAGCCTGAAAGGTTGTATGAATACATCACGCTGCGAAGGACGCTGTATGGGATCCGCATTCTGTGCAAGGTCCTCAAAGTAAGTGAATCGGGGTACTACCGTTCACTTCGGGCAGCAAACGTTCCGAGACCGTGGCAGCTGCTTCTGGTCAAAATACGAAAGATTTATGAAGAAAATCCGGATAATCGGAATTACGGAGTCGGCCGGATTCTGCTGGCATTGGCACAGGAAGGCATTGAAACCAGCCGTTCCAGTGTGTGGCGCGCTATGAAAAAGGGCGGCTTGCTGAGGGCTCCGGCCCGCAGGCCGCAGGGTCTGACAAAAGCAGACGCCGCAGCGCAAAAGGCGGAAAACCTCATTCAGNGGAACTTNACCGCAGCGGNTCCCAATCAAAAATGGCTGACCGATATTACACAGATTCCGTGCGCAGACGGGAAACTGTATATTGTAGCTGTTTTGGACTGCTGCAGTGGCGAGATCGTCGGCTTGGCGATGGATGACAACATGAAAAAGGAGAAACTGTACCAGATTCAGACGGAGAAGATGCCGATGGCTCTGGGCAAAAGCATCGTGTTCCGTTACATCATGGTCTATTACAACCGGGAGCGAATCTATACGAGCAATCCGGGCGGCCTTGCTCCAGCCATGTATCGTCAGGCCGCAAGAAGCCTAGCTGCTTGAAAATCAGTGTTTGGGGTGTTCAGGTTCTGCACAATTCTTGACTTTTCCATTATATTTACCCTCCTTAATTGGTAAACGAATCAACTCAAAATTGGTGAAAATTTCTTTATATCATTAAGATCTACAAAAGAATGTGGTGTCCGCCGCTTTAAGTTTAAGATTCATTCTGGAAAATCAAACGTTCATAAATGAACCTCAGTTTATCTTAAAAGCGGCATGCTTCCGGTTAATCGGTTGATTTTCTTTTTCGAACCATACATGGCAATACCCAAATAGGTAAAATTCTTTTCCTCGGTGCTTGCGGCATTATAAATATAACCATCATAAACATTGCAGCATTGTGCTACGTCTGAAAAATCCACGGTAACAAGGTCGGAATATTCCGGTTCAAACAACTTTTCACGAATACTTTTAAGTGCTTTGGTATTTGATTTCAACACAGGAATTGGCATGGTGACAATACCCGCGTGCGAAAATCCGCTTGCGTCTGTAACGTCACAGCCCACACATTGGGGGACTTTCGTTCCAAGTGTTACCCCAAGGATGGCAGCGGTGTTTGCCAGAATTCCTGCCGGTAAATTATCATCAATCAATACAACGCATTTTATATCGTTCTCATTCATTTTTCTCTTTCCTTCTTTTGCTCGGATAAAAATAAGCCAACTATGGTCAGTATCGCTCCAGTAACCGCCATTGGGGTTATTTGCTCATGCAAAACCAGCGCCGACGAAGTGAGCGTAATAAGCGGTACAAGATAGATGAAAACACTTGTTTTCACTGCTCCAAGTCTGGAAACGGCAAAGTTCCATGTAACAAAGCACATTGCCGAGGCACCCAGTCCCAAAAATAACAGATTGAAGAGATTTTGCGCTTCTGCAATCTTTGCGATTGCAGGATGAAAACCCAGGCACACTGCAACGGGAAGCATAAAAACAATCCCGTAAAAAAACACCTTGCGTGTTATGGTAATTGTACTTCGATGTGATACGGATATTTTTTTCATCAAGATAGAGTAAACAGCCCATACCGCCGCCGCGACAAACGCGAGCAGGTCGCCCAGAGGATTCAGCTTCAAAGCCAGACTGCCGTTTAAAGTGATGAGCACAACACCGGCGAGGGCGGTGATAAAACCATCAACAAAAGAAATATTCAAACGTTCTCCTTTGAGAAAAACATGGGCGAAAATAGCCGTAAAAAGCGGAGCGACAGAGATAATCACACCGACGTTTGCAGCAAGCGTAAACTCCAGCGCCGTATTTTCAAGCAGGTAGTATAACATAATGCCACAGAGCCCCGCCACGGCAAACAGCGATTCCTCGCGCGGTTTTCCGAAACGGATACGATGTGGGTAAACAAGCCATAATGCTGCATAACCCAATAAGAAACGCATGAGCAGAATCTCAATGGGGGTGAACGACCGGAGCAGAATCTTGGAGGATACAAAAGTCGTACCCCAAACCAGCATGGTTATCAAGGCAGCTAAATATGCAAAAATTGAGTCGGTTTGTTTCATTCTATTCCTCTTTTGATTTATCGGATTGCCTGTCTTTAAAAATGAGAGAGTATTGCTTGGGTGTGAGCCCGATCAATTTTTTAAAGTAATTTGAAAAATGGCTTTGGTCGTGAAAGCCTGTCGTGAAAGCCACATCGGTTGGTGTATCTCCCTGCTCCAATAGCTGTTTTGCTTTGCTGATCCGGACGGTTTCAAGATAACTGTATGGTGAGATACCCTTTTGCCGTGTAAAGCAATGAAGCAGATAATACTTGCTTAAACCTGTGACAGCACTAAGCTTTTCAAGGGTTATGGTTTCCGCATAGTTT
>JGI20225J20221_1000830_pt4 | contig 42249 bp, 39 predicted proteins | sample BioMet4_FD_20221 | JGI IMG/M metagenome (IMG submission 20221)
AAGAAAAGATATTTACAAAACTAAGCATAGAAGTGGATAAAAACAAGGGTCAAAGACCGTCGTTAGTCGAACAAGAAATTAAAGTATATCCTCTAGTCTGTAGAGGGAATCGGGGTGAGAACGAACATATAAAATATCTATAAGAGTTCAAGGGAAACTTATACCTGTAATGTATTACGTACAAAGTGTAAATATAAAACTTATATTCTAAAGGTTTTCAGCACCTTGATAATAAGGAGATATATGAATCCGTTGTGAGGGTAAATAGTAACGAAATTTTGGAGATGAGAACACTACCTTTATTATACATATAAAAAAACATCTCTAATTTACCCGTAACAAGGGCAACCGGTGAGTTACAATTAAGGCAAAGCAGGGTGCGTAATTAATGTAGAAGAAAATAATTACGAAGAAACTAAAACCAAACAATTGTGGAAAAGTAAACACTATGTTAAGAAAAGACAAAATTAATAACATAGTCCCGAATAGAATTTAGGTTCTATAGAAAGTATATCTAAGAACTAAGCTAATATCCCTTAATTAACTATCAAAGCATCCATTTAACGTTAAACAAAGGGGTATCATTTAATACTCATGAAAGGATTTGAGGATAATCCTCCACCTGAAATATCAAAAGACGATGAGGCTAAAAGAGGAATACAAGCACAGAGTAAGGCAAGAAACCTTCTTGATAGACTTGAAAAGTATGAAAAAGAGATCTTGAGGTTTGCTACGGATCTGAGAGTTCCTTTTAGCAACAACCAGGCAGAAAGAGATCTCAGGATGATAACAATTCAACAAAAAATATCGGGAGATTTTAGAAAACCAAATGGGGCGGATGTATTCTGTAGAATAAGGGGATACATATCCACACTAATAAAGAATAAAATGCCTGTTATTAGTTCACTTCATTCGGCGATTGAAGATGTGCCTTCCTTACCCTGAATAGATACCAAAAAAGTAGTTTATTAAGACTTATATATAGCCCGGCACGGATTCGAACCGAGGTTGCAGGATCCAGAGTCCCGCATGATTGACCACTACACTACCGGGCTTCGATGATTTTTCGCTGTGGGACGCATTTCTTTCGCCCTGAAGCGTATCTTCTAAAGGAAGATTTTATATAAATACCTTTCGGCTGAAGTGCCTGAATATGTTAAAATTAAATGAAATGTTAATATGAAATGTTTTAAAGTCAAATGAAAAAAGAAGAATTATTCCTTTAAAGGCTCTCCTCAGGCTGGTTGAGAACTGCGGTCCACCACCAGCGGGCCATGTCTAAAAGATCCTTTGAGAACTGACCTGAAAGCCTGTACTCCTTATCTTTTATCGAAATCAACCCGGCTCCAAGCAGTTTGTTGCGCATCGCATAAAATGAGGCACGCCCTATCTGAAGTTCTTCAAGAAGGTTTTTCCATTCATCAGTCCGGATAGCACTTCCAGCAGCCTGACGCTCTTCCACTAGAGTCAGGAACTTCTGGCCTCTGACAGCAGTGGCATCTTCTTGAAAAATGCGCCGCATAAGAGTGTAATATGGATCCCTTGAATGGCTTATTCGAGAATTGGAATCCGATCTTACGACAATAGTCGTTGCCGTTCTGGGTGCGTTTTTAACGAGTGACATTGTCCATCAGACATTTTGGGGGTGTAATAGTAATTATCAAGTCGTGAATTCAGCAGATGTTTTAGGTGAAGTTACAATCTTCATTAGCAGGTCTATATATTCCTCTCTCAAAAAGTAAACCATAGGGGTTTTATAGGATTCTTTATGTGCCCTTAGAATTCCAAGCTTCGAATGGATATATCCTACCATGGATGCGACCGTATTTCGAGATACATTATACTTGCTTGTAAGCATTTCATGTAATTCGTCAATAGTCGCTTTTTTTACCTTGATGAAGATACACAGGATTGCCCTTCGATATCCACTGGTATCAACTTCTAGAAATTTCTCTAACCTGGATTTAATTTTAGCTCGGATGGATACCATTAATTACCACCTTTACTGATGTAGTAAACTATGTAAGTTATAGATCTATATATAGATTTTTAAATTTATTCGTTGCGAGGGGGATGGACACGAAAAAATTGATATCCATAAACAACTTTACTTAACTTAAAATCCAGTTTTTGTATACATAATATGTTCTTTCTCTGATATATCGGTTTTTGTGCCCCACCCACACGGGACATACTTTATATAGTTTTAAAGTTCTCAATATAAATGCCGGAGTTTTACACATTTATGATTAATTTTTTAGTAAAAGATTTATATTTATAAAAATCTAAAAAGCCCTTATTTTTTAAGAGATGTTTTTGAATACTTGATTGATATATTTATTAAGACGTGTTATTATTTTCTTATAACAATATATTAAGTTTGCGTTTAATCCACTAAAACGATCCAGTTTTTACTGGTCAAGTTTTTTACGCGTTCCAAAAGTAATAGCTACAATTTTTCTGCCTATTATGAGAAGTCTAAAATTAAAGGATTAACCTACACGGAAGCCTCTAAAAACTCACTATACAAGCAAGTTTTTCATTTAAATATTTTTTAATATATTAGAACAATATAAAAAGTCTCAGATAAAAAGTCTCAGGTCGCAATGGAGAGTGTTGAAACAAAAATTGAAGTGGTAAGGCTAATATAAAATTGATGAAACTGAAAAATTAAAGAGAGAGACTGAAATATTGAAGAGATGAAACACCGGATATTCTTGAAGCCAAAAGTCTTCATAAAAGGGGATTAATATTAATAGGGTTTACTTTTCTGAAAAACCATACTTTTTTTTCAATATATTAGTACCCTTATAATATTCCCCTATGGTTTGTTAAGCTTTTCATATATTTCTCTTCTTATAATAATATTCCAGTTTTTTGATATTTCATAATAAAAATATATCAGAAAGAATTGTAATTAAAATTTATTACAACTCATTATAAATATCTCTACAATACTGCAAATATTAGTATCAAAATTTCAATACCAAATTTCAAAAATTTTCTATTAAAACTATTCTTAAAAGATAAAACTCTTTTAAAAATAAATCATCAATTTTTCAATATTTCCTGGAAAATAATAAAAATAGGTTTCCTGGAATATTATTTCCTGGAAAATAATAAAAAATAGGTTTCCTGGAAAATTATTTCCTGGAAAATAATAAAAAATAGGTTTCCTGGAAAATTATTTCCTGGAAAATAATAAAAATAGGTTTCCTGGAATATTATTCAATGAAAATAACCAGAGAAATCTTTCCATTTTGAGACAAAAAACCTCAAAGAAAAAAGACTCGACATTTCTAAAAATCAAAAACCAAGAATTTTATTTGTCAACTTGCGCACTTAATTCTCACGAGTTAACAAAATACTTATATGTGTGTATGTATGCATAGACGAAAAGTTTAAATTATCGACTAAAAGTTTAAATACTTCTTCTAATTTTTCATATAAATTCAAGTAAATAAAAGAAAAATGGTTTGAATTCTAACAAAATAATCGAACTTTTCTACAAAAAGAAAACTTTCCTCTCTTTTCAGCATACGTTATTAAATACTTCCTCATTCAAAAATAAGAATGTAAGTGTATAAGGAGGTGAAAAAATCTTGGAAAAAATTTTAACAAAAAAACCCGAGTCATGCAAAAACTGCGGAAGCTCCTCTTTCGTGAAAAGAGGTCTAGATATATCCACAAAAGGAAAAAAACAGAGATTTCAATGCTTAAATTGTGGTAAAGTCACTTATGGAGACCCAATAACAAATTAAAGGAGAAAAAGACCAATGAACAAAGTAAAAGAATACATAAACCAACATATAAAAGAAATCTTTACAATTACCTGTTTTTTTCGAATAATTTTGATTTTTTCTTAAAATATAAATAAAAACAAAAACTCTAAATTTTTTCATCAAAAAACTATCGAGCGAATGCTATGTAAAAATCAAAAGGAGATGGATAAACAATGCCAAGACCAAAATTTACAAAGGAATTTAGACTATATGGGGATTGGCTCAAAGCACACCCTATAAAAACAAAGTATGTAAAATCAGTGATTGAAAAGCATAAAACGTTTCCAGATAAAAACCTAAAAGCACTTTTAGGTATTAAATCATCAAAAGAAACTCTTAACAAACTTCCAGTTAAGAGTCTATCTGAAGCTGACTTACAAGACAGAAATAATTCTTTAAATATCATCGCTCGAATGAGAAATAAAGGCTACTCTTTGAAAAAAGCTATTGAATTTCAAAACTCCTTCGATAGACAGCACAAAGTTACAGAAAAGACAGTTAAAAAACATGTAGGAAAAACACTTTATAAAGATAATAAAAAATGGAAAGTAAGAAAAACAGATCAAATTCAAGCCAGAATCCATATTTATTCAAAAGGGGAAGACGCAACTATAACAGTTAAAAACAGTAAAGACAGAGAAACGATAGGTCAGTATTTCAAAGATGTTCATAAGATGCTAAAAGGAGAAATGGAAGAGAAAGACTTTGATAAAAAATGGAGACGAAAACATCTAAAAGACATAAACGGCGAAAAATGGAGTTTTGAAACGAGAAGAGAAGTTATAGAAGATTTAAGAGGTGCTAATGTTGCCGATAAATTCAGATCAATCTATGATACAAAAACAACAGTCTAAAAAATGTTTCCTTTGTGGAGAAGAGGATATAAGGCTCCTGGAAAAACACCATATTTTTTCCAGAATAAATTCTCCTGAAATCCTCTTATTATGCAAAAACTGCCATTATAAAATTACTCACGGACAAAACAAAATAAACCCCAAAAGAAGAAATAAACTAATGATTAACTCCGAAAAAGAAAAATACGCTTGTTTAAGTGTGGGGATTTTATTTCAAGAAATAGGGAACATTATAAAAACAACTGGAGAGGTCTTACTAGAGATAAGCGAAAAATAAGAGATAAAAAGGAGGGAGAGGGGAAACGGAACACAAAATAGTTTATAATAGAGGTCATATAGAAACAATACAAAAGGAGAAAAAAAGTAAGGGAAGAATATTCGTCCCTTTACCTATAAAAGCACGCCATGATGATTTTTTCGTTTTCGATACAGAAACAACAGCAGATGCTTTCTTAAATTTCAGAATTGGAAGGTTTGAGCAATATACAAGGGGAGTAATAGAGCCTATAGACGAGGGGATAGTTTACAGTGAGTCGGTTTCATCAATAGAAGAGCTAAATACTCGTTTCTTTGAAAAATGGGGGATATTAAAGCAGGCTCCCTTAACAAAGAAAGAAATTGACATTATCAAGGTATACGGAAAAAAGAATAATATTCCAGTTTATACCCTTCGTGAATTTCTCGAAATGAAATTTTTCCCTGAAGTCTTCCTTAATCAAAAACTATGTGTAGGGTTCAATCTTCCCTTTGATCTTTCAAGACTCGCGGGAAAAGCTGGAAGCACAAACAGCGAGAACCCTAGAGAAGGTAATATATTATTAGAATTTACAGAATCTTCATTTCTTCCTAATATCAGTATAGGAAGAATGGGTTTAGCTGAAGAAATCAAATTCAGATCAAGGAACACGGGAAAAAAGGGAGCAGAAATAACCCCAGAAGAAAAATTTAAGGGTTGTTTTCTGGATGTGGCACATTTGTTTAGTGTTCTCTTTGGAAGTGGGACTGAACACTTTTCGCTTAAACAAGTATGTGAAATGTTAGACACTCCGAATAAAAAACGAGACACAGAAGAGCACGGAATAATTACAGATGAGTATCTTGAATATCTAAAATATGACGTTAGAAGCACAGCCGACGTTTATAGAGCATTGGAAGCAGTTTTTGACGAATATGAACTTTCTGAAAAGCCGATAACTAAAATCTACTCAGGCGCCTCAATAGGAAAAGCATTCTTTAAAAAAATGGGTATTGGGGCTTTCTTAGATCAAAACAGAAATACAAATTCTGTTAACCTAGGTCGAATTATGGAAACGTTCTACGCTGGAAGGGTTGAATGTAAACTGAGATTAGAAGAAAGAGAAGCTGAAGTCCTCGACTTTACTTCTATGTATCCTTCCGTTATAGTCCTTCTAGGGCTATGGGAATTTATGAAAGCTGAAGGATATTATGAAATTGACAAAACCGAAGAAATAAAAGAATTTGTCAATTCTATAACGTTGGACGAAATAAGAAAACCTGAAACATGGCTTGATTTAGTTGGAATTGTAAAAATAAAGCCAAATAAGGATATACTGCCAATTCGAACAACCTTCGGAGAGGATAAGACAAAAACAGTAGGAATAGAAATCGTAACCAGTGAAAAAGAGATATGGTATACTCTAGCTGATGTAGTAGGAAGTAAGCTGCTTACTGGGAAAACTCCCGAAATTATACAGGGATTTAAATATATACCAAAGAAATCAAAGAAAAAACTAGAAAATGTTAACATATTTGGTTTTCCATTCAACCCAAATACTGAGAACTTTTTTAAGTTTCTAGTAGAGGGAAGGCAGGGAATAAAAAACACTATGAAGAGAATTAAAAGAGAATATGAGGATTCTTTGAAAAATAACCCTGAATATCAGGAGTTTAAGAATAAAGAAGTGAAAAACGAGAAAGAGAGGAAAGAGAAAGAAAATAAAATTGATTCAATTGAAAAAGCCTATCAAAAAATACCTGAGTATAAAAAACTGGATGGAAAACAGTTAGGAATGAAAATTCTAGCTAATGCTCTCGGATATGGAATTTTTATTGAATTGATTACTCAAAAAAGCGAAAACACATTAACAGTATGTAGAGGAGGAGAACGTTTTAAGAGTTTCGGAAGGAGTGAGACCGAAGGGAGTTATTATAATCCTATCATTGGGACAACAATAACAGGAGCCGCCAGGCTTATGCTTTCAATAGCTGAAGCGAAAGTAAAAGAAATGGGGTTTTCACATTATTATACTGATACGGATAGTATTTTTGTGCCTCCGGAAATAGCAAAAACAGTAAGTAATTTCTTTGATCCTCTTAACCCATATAGTAAGGAATCAGGAATTAAACTTCTTAAAGTAGAGGATAAATTTAACAACTACGATAAAGCCGGAAACAGAAAGAAACCTCAATATTTCTTCGGGATTTCTTCGAAGAGATATGTATTATATCTAAAGGATAAAAACGGTTTTCCTGATAAAAATAATATGGAATGTAAATTACATGGGATGGGACATATTTCTAATCCCTTTGCTTTACAGGGAATTGAGAATAAAGATTGGCATAAATCCCTATGGCTTGATATTTGGAATTATGAGCACGGCAATATCTCAGAATCGGAAATAGAAGGAAAATATAGTAATGTTTTCGAAATTGCTCAAATTTCCATTAGAACCCCATCAGTGTATAATGGTTTCAAGGAATTTAACAAAGGAAAAAATTGGTATGACCAAATAAAACCCTTTAATTTCTTCAATAGGGGATTATCTCCGAAGGATTCAAAAATTGCTCCAATAGCTCCAAGAGGAAAAATAGCTCAGGAAATGGTTAACTTTCCCTTCATTGATTACAAGACAGGAGAAATAAAAGAAGGAAAAGAATACTTCAAACCATTAACGGAGACCTTCTTTAATTATACTTTCCATCCTGAAAGGAAATTTAAAGGAGATTCCGGTCTACTCGAAAGAAGAGAAATCTTCATAGACGAAATAAAAACCATAGGAAAAGAAATACCAATGGTTGATGACTCTGAAATCTGGTTAATAGAAGGGGATGATGTACAAGTATTTGAGGATGTGAAAGACAGAATAGAGTATCTTGAAAACATGTATCTGGCAGAAAAGAAAGAAAAAATTATTCATGCTTCTAGCTTAGAGAAAGTTAAAGAAAAGATAAAAGAGCTAAAAACTGAAATAAAAACATCTGAAGAGACAGAAAAAATCTTTGATGAGTGCATGAAAATCTTTTCCAGAAAAGAAGAAAAAGTAAACCATAACCTTAAATTCTTTACTCAGGAGGAAAAAGAGATTATTCTCTCTTTCAAAGGAGAAGAAGGAAAGGAACGCGGATTAACCAAGTTAGCACTTTCAACAATTAAAGGACAACTCCGAAGAGGAGAACCTTTTAATAGAAATATAAGAAGTACAAAAATAATAATGGAAATGATTAAAGAGCACGGAGAAAAGAAACCTTTGTTTTCACAGGAAGAAATAATAAAAATTCTCGGAATTTCGGTATATGAAAGAGAGAAAATAGGTATTCATGGAGATACTTTTTCTCATATTCAAAAAAAGCTGAAAGAAGGGAAGGAGCTAAACCCTAATCTTGAAACGACACAAAAATTAATTCAGTATGCAAGAGGAGATGTTATAAAATGTTAATGAAACAGGAAGATGTCATTTATACTGATATACTAGACAGCAACACAAACAAGACAATAAAAGTCAAATTCTATGAAAAAGATTTCGAAACATGGTTTTTTAGAAATGGAGAAAGATATTTACCTTTGTTGGAAATTTCCATTTCTGACTTTGAGAAAGTAAAAGAAATGATAAAAAATAAAAGATATAGAACCGAGAAAAACGACGCTTTTAATTTATTTGCTCAATTCTTCGGAATAAAACTTATGTTGGCCAGAATTGGAGTCTTTTAAATTTCACTTTCTTATTTTTAGTTCTTATTCTCTTTTATCCTGAGACTTCCATTATTTGATATGGGAGATAAACTTATTTTAGATGGATGGAATATAAAAATTACTGTCTCGGGCGCTTCTCTTATTGTTTTAAATGGTATTCGTTCAGATAGACCAACTCCAGAAAAGACAATTTTAAACCCTAAACAGATAAAAATTAATTCTATCCTCTTATTTGGAGAGACCGGCTATATATCTCTGGAGGCTCTTAAATGGCTTGCTCTGGAGAAAATACAGGTTGATGTCTTTAAATGGGACGGTTCTTTAATTTCTAGTTTTAATCAGGAGAAGGGCACAATAGGCAAACGCCGAATCGGGCAATATCAAACTTATCTTAATGAAGGCAGGAGATTAAAAATAGCTCAGGAGATAATAAAAGGGAAACTGGAAGGAGAAAGAAACGTTTTATCTCTAATCCAGTATCCTGAAGTTAACCCCAATATTTTAATTCCTTTCATTGAGGCAGTTGATAAGACTAAATCCATATCTGAACTAATGGGAATGGAAGGAGAAGCAGCTCTAATTTATTGGAATGAATATAAAAAAGGCTTTCCTGAAAAAATGGGGTTTAACCAGCGAAGCGGAAAAGAAGCTACTGATATAATTAATACTCTTCTAAATTATGGGTACTCCTTGCTGGAAGCTGACTGTTTAAGGTTTATTGGGGTTGTTGGTCTTGATCCTAGTATCGGGTTTCTGCACGAAATGAGAAACGAAAAAAGGAGTTTAGCTTATGACCTTCAGGAGCCTTTCAGAGGAGAAATAGACGTTTTCATATGGGAATTAATGATTAAAAGTAAGAGAATGAAAAGAAAGGATTTCTTGAGAATGGATAACTATTCCTTGAGGTTATGGAGGGAAGGAAGTAAAAAAATAACTAATGCTTATGAAATTCATATGAGTGAAAGAATAGAGCATAAAGGAAAGCTTATTCCTAGAAGAAAAGTAATTGAAAGGAAAGTCTTTGAATTAGCTCAATACATTGAGGGAGAAAAACCAGAAATTGATTTTCTTTACTTGTAAAATGTGTATGTTTTTACAATTTACAAAAAAAACGAATATAAAGGAAAAAAGGAATATGTGTATGTTTTTTACATGTAAAATGTAAAATTTTACATTTTACTGCAAATTTTGTAAAGCACTATCAGTAAACATATGTAAAATTTACACTACCATAGTAAAACGGTAGCAGTCAATTTTTACTTAATTTACTAATTTTTTACTAAAAAATTGGGAATGCTTGAGTAAATTTTTACAGTTTACTTTTTTCATGGTTTAACTTCCCCTTTTCTCTTACATTTAGGGCATGTGAATAATTCTAACTTTAACTTCCTTTCTCCATCATATCTAAAACCTGAATGGATAGACTTACTTCTACAATTTGGACAGATCGGATTTTTAATAGTTATCTGTTTCCATTGAACGCTTTTAAGCATGAATGTCTTAATTATTTTGTTCTCCTTGTTTATATCTTCTGCAGACTCATTCTCCATTTTACCCCAATCATAAGGGCTTTCTCCGCAATTCTCAAGCTCTTCCCAATCCTCATTATCTGCTAATGCCTCTAAATATTCTAAAGTTTCACCCATTGGATAAACCTCCTTATTTGATATTTGATTTCAAAATGTTTAAGAGTTTCCTTCAAAACTTTGAACTCTCCCGAGAAATTCTAATTTTTTAGGTTCTCTACTACATCCCATTTCTTCTAAAACATGCTTCGCTTCTTTAAGAGTTATCGGGCTTGTTCGGTTAATTATGTGTTGAACTCCTAATACGTTGATAATCCTGAATTGGAAAACGAGAGGCATTTTTTATCGCTTCCTGCTTTTTCCTTTTCGTTTTCCTTTGAATTTCTTCAGAAAGACGCTTCTTCTTTTAACCCAATCTTCACATTCCAAGAAGTGATATGTGCATTTCTTGTCCTTCTCACATATACCTTTTTCTTCATCGGTAGCTTTCCATTTTTCGCAATGCTCGCAGTCTTTTATAAGATCTTCTTCTCTTTTGTGTAATTTGGGCAATATCTGATGTTTAGCTGATGCGTTAAATGCACGAAAGTCTCTTACTATGACCTTTTCTTCTTTATCGAGAGAAGAGAGAGGTTTTTTACTCAATTCTGAAGCATAGTTATAGAGCATGGACATTTAAATCACATCCTCTTTCTTTGGAGCTTTTCAGTAATGTTTTTCCATTTTTTTCCGAAAACGATATCTGTTATATTTTCGGTTTTGACTTCGTATATTTTTGCTATTTCGCTTCTCTTCATTTTTTGAGAATAGTAAAGCTCCCAAATTTGCTTTACTGTGGATGGGTTTATTTTTCTGGTCTCCCCTGTGAATCCTCCCCATGCTCCTATTTTGCAATACCAGCTTTTAAGTTCTTTCGTTGTTCCCCATTTTAGATTTTCCAAATTATCATTAATTCTGTTTCCATCGAGATGTATTACAGAGTCTCTTCCTTCCTCTCTTCCGAGGAAAGCAATTAATACACAATAGTCTACTCTTAATTCTACATATTTCTCAGGATAGTTTTCAAGATTAAAGCAATAATAATTATGTGGATGCGAATAATAGGATAAAGTCTCTATTTTCAATAGTCCCAATGTTTTTGAATTTCGCATTCTTCCTTTGTTGGATACTTCATAATCTGAAAATCTTTCTATTGTCTTCCATGTTTCTTCTGTTTGTTCTGGCATTGTTTATCCATCTCCTTTTTGATTTTTACATAGCGTTCGCTCGATAGTTTTTTGATGAAAAAATTTAGAGTTTTTGTTTTTATTTATATTTTAAGAAAAATCAAAATTCCTTGAAAAAAACAGGTAATTGTAAAGATTTCTTTTATATGTTGGTTTATGTATTCTTTTACTTTGTTCATTGGTCTTTTTCTCCTTTAATTTGTTATTGGGTCTCCATAAGTGACTTTACCACAATTTAAGCATTGAAATCTCTGTTTTTTTCCTTTTGTGGATATATCTAGACCTCTTTTCACGAAAGAGGAGCTTCCGCAGTTTTTGCATGACTCGGGTTTTTTTGTTAAAATTTTTTCCAAGATTTTTTCACCTCCTTATACACTTACATTCTTATTTTTGAATGAGGAAGTATTTAATAACGTATGCTGAAAAGAGAGGAAAGTTTTCTTTTTGTAGAAAAGTTCGATTATTTTGTTAGAATTCAAACCATTTTTCTTTTATTTACTTGAATTTATATGAAAAATTAGAAGAAGTATTTAAACTTTTAGTCGATAATTTAAACTTTTCGTCTATGCATACATACACACATATAAGTATTTTGTTAACTCGTGAGAATTAAGTGCGCAAGTTGACAAATAAAATTCTTGGTTTTTGATTTTTAGAAATGTCGAGTCTTTTTTCTTTGAGGTTTTTTGTCTCAAAATGGAAAGATTTCTCTGGTTATTTTCATTGAATAATATTCCAGGAAACCTATTTTTATTATTTTCCAGGAAATAATTTTCCAGGAAACCCAGGAAACCTATTTTTTATTATTTTCCAGGAAATAATATTCCAGGAAACCTATTTTTATTATTTTCCAGGAAATATTGAAAAATTGATGATTTATTTTTAAAAGAGTTTTATCTTTTAAGAATAGTTTTAATAGAAAATTTTTGAAATTTGGTATTGAAATTTTGATACTAATATTTGCAGTATTGTAGAGATATTTATAATGAGTTGTAATAAATTTTAATTACAATTCTTTCTGATATATTTTTATTATGAAATATCAAAAAACTGGAATATTATTATAAGAAGAGAAATATATGAAAAGCTTAACAAACCATAGGGGAATATTATAAGGGTACTAATATATTGAAAAAAAAGTATGGTTTTTCAGAAAAGTAAACCCGATTAATATTAATAGGTTTATAACCTTTACAAAGAAAGAGAGTGAAAAATAAGAAAAAGCCCAAAAACCAATAGCATTGACCCTCTCAACCTCATCCAGGAGCAAATAATATGGAATACAGCTATGATCTTAAAGGAAATGATCTATACATTGGAGAGAACCAGATACATGCTTATAGCCTGGAAGAAAATGAGATTGGTAACTGCACCAGATGTGATTCCATACTTATGAGCCTTAGCTATCACACGGCAGGAGAAAGAACCATAGTGGTAACAAAATGCATTTCTTGCGGAGCTTTTTATGCAAACATCTATGATTCCGAATGGAACTGGGTAGATGAGGTCCAGGTATCCTTGCTTCCAATTCCAATTCCTATAAGCAATCAAAGGATCGATGACTGGAAAGGGCTTGAGTCAATTCCTATGAAAAAGCTTGAAGCCGTCTTCTCCAGAGGGGAAATCGAAGCTCTTTTTGCCAGGGCAAAAGATGAAACTCCCATCCGCCAGTACCTGTACAGGGCCCGCAAAAAATACAAACTTTTTGAAGAAATATTTGACCTTGAGCTGGCATTATAATTTAGTTACAGATTTTTTTATTTCTCTGATATTTCTTGAATAACCAGGCACTTTAATTTATGGTTTATTAGTTGTAATTGTATAATAATACAGAAAAAGAAATTATTTTATCACGCAAAATCTATATTATATATTAAATTTATATACTATTAATAAAACGTACATTAAACTATAGAAATTATTAAATTAAAATAATAATGATTAAACTATATTTTAGGGTATATTTAGATATCACCTATTTAAATAGTGAATTTCTATAGATGAGACCTCCTGAAGTTTAAGAGTCTTATCTATATATTGGGCTCAGATAGTATAAATTTTGAGCGATAAACCTTAAAGCACATTTTTGAATAAAATATATAGATTGTTAATTATGTTTTTTTGTTAGTTTTCCACTTAGCAAGTCTACACTAATAGAGTTAAAAATTATTATATAAATATAGAAACATAAAAAAACGAATGTTCATTAATACAGTTAATGTATAATAAAAATAAAAAACAGAATTGAAAAAGCTAAGAGAGATTTACAGTTAAATATACAAAAAACTAACTTATTCAGACAAGCTTCGCCTATTTCCCATGGTTTTCCTTATGATTCCTGTCTGGAAACTCTTACTGAGTGAACAAAGCTCAGTTTTTGTAATAAAAATATGTTAGTTTATAACTTGTATGCATAACAAAAAATTATTTTATGTTGTTTGTTTTTTGAAACTTTTCTGTAGGTTCAAACCATCTAAAAATTAATTTATTCTTACATAGTATATGTATAGGCCCGAAAATAATTACAGAATAGTTTTTAGACCCCAATTTTGTGAAGCCGTGTATTACAAAGACTATATGAATATGGGGCATTTGGTCGACAACCGTAAGAGTAAACGCATAAAGTCATGAAAGAAAAAAGAGAAAGAATCTAAAAGATATTTATACCCATATTCTATAAGAATAAGCAAGTATTTCCATGCAAAAAATAAAAAGGCCTTGATTTTGAAACATCGTTATTTTTGTCTATTTGTTATCACATTTGAGTTGTTATTTTATTACTTGTTCAATTTGTAGCTATGCGATTTTACCAAAATTTAAACTTATTAGTGTATACCATTTGCTTGAAAAAGTATATTATAAATATGGTGTTATATTAATAAACGTTTGTAAAAAGTAATGAAAAATCATAAAAAATATTGGGTGTAATTTATATGTTTTTTTGAATCAAAATAGTTTACTAATTATATATGTTTGTTTTGTTGAGTAACTATATTTAATAATTTAGTTTAATATCGTTTTTTAGTTAATAATTTACAAAATACTTACTATTTGTAATAATTTAAGGGAATTATAATATGATATATAATATAATATCAGTTTCAAAAAAGAGTGTTTATTCTTAAATCAATCGTCCTAAAATATATAATCAAATAGATAGTTTTTATATGTTATTGTTTTATAGGTATATATGCATATAACAAATATACAAAATATATATTTTAAAATGCTTCTAATCATACTGAAATTAATAAGTTACAAAATAAAACAGTTATTAAATAATTTATTATATATTAAGTATATTTAACTGTGTGTATAAGTTAATGCTTGTATATAAGTTAATGCTTACATATTACATCAATAGTATATCATTTAAAGCATACTTTAAAATATATAAATATTTGTAATATGTTGTAATGTATATTTAACTATACTATATAATACACATCAAAATAAATTGCTATTTTGTATATTAATAGTTTATATAACTATAAATAGAATGAACTATTAAATATAGAATATATAGGGAATAAAACTAATATATATACTTAACATCCAATAATTATTCTACTATATTTATAAAATAGTTTTCTATTCTGTTAGTATAGACTCACAGAAGCAAACATCCCGTGAAACAAATACTTTGTTCTGCAATCGGGAGTTTCATTATTTTTCATTAACATGGTCTAAATATTCTCGATTTATAGAATCAGACAATTGATATATATGTTAATTGAAAATAAGTCACATCTGCAAAAAGACAAAACTAAATAAATATAATATTATATATTATACTTATTTAGATAGTTGTTATGTTCTAGGAATTATATCTTATGAACTGGTATCAATATAAATTAATACTGAGATAATTCTCAATTTTAAAAAAATAAGCAGGGTTCCTTATGCTTGAAAAAATTGATCTCTCCAAGGCAATAACAATTGCCGAGTATAAAAAAAATCACAAAATATTTAAAGCCAAGCTCGGAGAACTACAGCGCAAAGCCTGGGATTTGAAGATACCTGTTATCCTCGTTTTCGAAGGCTGGCACGTATCCGGAATGGCAGAGGATATCAACCGTTTTATTCTTTCTCTCGACCCCAGAGGATACGATTTCCATACCATGACCAGGCCCTGCTATGAAGAACTCCTTAAGCCCTTCGTTATACGCTTCTGGTCCAGAGTTCCTGTGAGAGGAAAGATTGCAATCTTTGATAGGAGCTGGTACAGCAGGGCAATTATAGAGTGTCTGGAAAAGAACAAATCTGAAGAAGAACTGGGGAAATACTTGGAAGAAATAAACTATTTTGAGCGACAACTTGCCGATGATGGGTATCTTATAATAAAAGTTTTCCTCCATATCAGTGAAAAAGAGCATAAAGAACGTTTCAAAGAACTTAAAAAAGTTGATATTTCAATATTTGACGAATACGAGAATGAAGCAAAACAGGACCTTGATTTCATCCATAAATACAATGAGTATCTGCCGCTTGTCGAGAAGATCTTAGAGAAGACCGATATGCCTTATGCCCCCTGGACAATAGTTGAAGCTAATGACAGGAACTTTGCAACTTTAAAAATTATGACGACGGTCATCCACGCGATTGAAGCTTCTATTGAACAGGCAACTAGAATACCGGCTGAGCAGACCCTTAAATATCTGGATACGGAAACCCCAGGGATCCCTCAGCTTAACAATTCCATTCTGGAAAAGATTGACCTCTCCAAAAAGATGGATACCAATGAATATAAAAAATCAAAAAAGATATACCAGCAAAAACTTGCAGACCTCCAGTATGAACTTTTTGAGAAAAAGCATCCCCTGGTTGTGGTCTTTGAAGGCTGGGACGCGGCTGGCAAAGGAGGAAACATCTACCGTTTTGTAGAGGATCTAAATCCCAGGCTCTACAGGGTAGTCCCTGTGGGCTCGCCGAATGACATCGAAAAAGCCCATCATTATCTCTGGCGTTTCTGTGAAGGAATCCCTAGAGCCGGCCATATAACAATTTTTGATCGGAGCTGGTACGGCCGCGTCATGGTAGAAAGAATTGAAGGCTTTTGTAACGAGGAAGAATGGAAAAGGGCTTACAGGGAGATCAATGAATTTGAAGAAATTCTGACACAGGCCGGAGCAATTGTAGTTAAGTTCTGGCTTCACATTGATAAGGAAACTCAACTGGAACGTTTTAACAGCCGGCAACATGACCCTGAGAAAAAATGGAAAATTACAGACGAAGACTGGCGGAACAGGAACAGATGGGAGGATTATAAAATTGCAGTCGATGAGATGCTTCAGAAAACAAGCACAATAAATGCCCAGTGGGTTATTGTAGAATCAAACGACAAACGATACTCCAGAATCAAAGTACTGAGAAGTGTTGTTGAAGCCATTGAAAAGGGGCTGAAAAAATAACCATATTTTAATAAATATTATTTAATAAAACTACATTTTGTTTTATTCTGAAATAATCTCGCTTTAAACTTTTTTTTATTTTTTCCTTCCTTCACAACTCAAATAATTTCATTTCTGTTCTGAATTAAATTCAAAAATATTCTCCGAAACTCTTTTATATATTTTTAGATAATAAGCACTTGGAGTAAAATTTTACTCTGTGCTGCTTACTATAACTAATCACTTATAATTTACCCTGATTTACTTTAATTTACTCTGAACAATTCCAATTTATTTCAGTTAACCATAATTAACTTTAATTAACTTTAATTTATGCTAATTAACTCTAATTTACGCTAATTAACTTTAATTTACGCTAATTAACTTTAATTTACGCTAATTTACTCTAGATTAGCATTGCATCTTTATTTGCCTGTAAATATCGGGCTTTCAGGAGCCTTAAATATGATTGAAGTAAGAAATCTTTCTAAATCCTACGGAAGTACAAAGGCAGTAAATGACATTTCCCTTTCGATTGGAAAAGGTGAACTTTTTGGGCTTCTGGGCCCTAACGGGTCAGGAAAAACAACCATGATCAAAATGCTTACCGGTCAAATAAAGCCAACCTCCGGCTCAGTCAGGGTACTAGGAGTGGATGTGCTCGAAGACCCTATTCGGGTTCGGGAACTTGCAGGTATTGTTCCTGAACAGGAAACTCCCCCGAGTTTTTTGACGGCAGAAGAATACCTCTATTTTGTTGCAAAGATCCGGAAAATGGAAAACTATGAGAAAGCCTGTGAAAAATGGTTCGAATTCCTGGATTTTGGTGACCAGAAAAATTCACTGTGCAAAGACCTCTCAAGAGGCACAAGGCAGAAACTGATGTTTGCCCAGGCTTTCCTGCATGAGCCGGAACTCGCAATTATCGATGAGCCTCTAATCAATCTTGACCCTGTAATGCAGAGAAAAGTAAAGGATTTTCTCGCAGGCTATAGGAAAAACGGAAGAACAGTTTTTATTTCAACACATATCCTCGAAATTGCAAGACAGATCTGTACCAGCATTGGGATCATTTACAAAGGAAAACTGATATATACAGGCCGCCTGGACGATCCTGCCCTTAAGGAAAGAAACTTTGAAGAGTTCTTTTTGGGACTGGTAAGCCAACCAGGGAATTCCGACATCGATTTGATTACACCTGCACATTATGCATAACAAAATTACAGGATGTGAGACTCTTTTATCACGTAGGAATTAGTAAACTGTCACAAAAATAAGAGTAAAAATAGCACAATAACATAAGTCAAAATTGCCTAAAAACAAGAGCAAAAATCACCTAAAATAAGGTAGAAATTGCCTGAAAATAAAAGCAAAAATTGCCTAAAATAAGAGTAGATATCACAAAAACGAGCGTAAAAATAGCGCAAAATCAAGACTAAAACTAGCAGGGATTTTATGTTTGAGATTTTCAAAAGCATGCTCAAAGAAGAATGGCGAATGCATTCAAATCTTTTCGGGAACAATGGTTTTTCCCTCTTTCCGGTTTTTATCTTCCTGTTTACTTTCTTCGTAAGTCTGGTTCTGCCAGTTTTCAGCGAAATCTTTACGTATGCCCAGATCGCACTCGGAATGCATTATCTTTTCTTGCTTCTGGGAGGCATGGTAGGGGCCTTCGGGCTTATGGGTAGGGAGTTTATGAACCGTCGTTTCGGGCAGGCAAGTCTGATAGCATATTCTTCAAGGACGCTTCCTGTTTCAGAGAGATTGATCTTTGCAAATTTCCTTATAAAAGATGTCGTATATTACTTTGTCCTCTATGTGCTGCCTTTCATTGCAGGTTTTGCGCTTGCTGCAGCCTTTATACCGACAGGAAACTTTCATTTTCCTGTTACCCTTCTCCTCCTTCTCCTGACCCTTTCTCTTTCCTTTATGATCGGGCTTTCCCTGGTGTTTTTCTTATCTACTATTTATGCCCATTCCGGAAAGCTGCTGACCTGGGGTTTACTGGCTAGCTGCATTTTCTTGCTTTTTATTTCCGGAAATATGGATTCAAGAATCTTTTATAGCTTGCCTAGCCTTTCCTTTTTCCTTCTTCCTTCTAAAAGCTGTTTCCTGCTCTCCTCTGGGCTTATAATCATTCCTTCGGCTTTATCCCTGTTTTTCCTGAGGGTTGACTTTCCCCAGGCAAAAAAGAACTTTCCAAATTCATTTTTCAGGCTGTGCAGGGTATTTGGTTCCTACAGGTATGCAACTTTTGTCGCAAAGGATTTCCTTGACCTGAAAAGAAGTGAGGGAGGACTCGGAAAGTTAATTTTTTCGTTCCTGCTGCCTGCAGCTCTTATCTGGATGCTCCTTTCAGCTCTGGGAAAGGTTCTACCAGCTTTAAATATTCTAATCCTGTTTTCCCTTGTTATGGGAGTCCTTTCCTCTTCGATGTACAACTGGCTCACAGAGTATGATATCTTTACTTCGTATGCTTTCCTTCCTCTGAAAGTTTCGGACATGATAAAGAGCAAACTCAACAGTTTCCTTTTCCTGAATCTCGTTCCGTTTATACTTCTTATCCTGCTCACCCTTAAAAAAGACCCTGCATTTCTGCTGCCAGACCTGCTGCTTTTCCTCTCAATTTCGCTTTGCATGGTTTCGATACTTATTTACCTGACAGGGCTTTCTCCTTCCATAAACCTCTATAACGGCAGGACTTTTGCAGTATATACGCTCTCAGTCATGCCGCTGCTGCTGGTTAACATCATCCTGTCAATGTTTGGCCCGTACTATGTGCTTGTAAACCTCCTGCTGGTTCCTCCTTCCCTCTATCTGCTTGGACAGAGCTTCAGAAAGTGGGACCGGATTGAAAGCCCGCGTTTCTAATAGTCGTATCATCTATCAGTCATTTCCCAGTTACGTCAGAATTTACAGCTTGAAAGGGTTTCTTTTTAATCTTAGATGGAAAATATGTTTGGGGGGAAAGATAACGATTCCTTTTCTTTTCACATTCTTGATGTTTATGAAGACATTAGGAACATTGCTTAAAGATCCGAAGTTCAGGTCTCTCCTTTACTTAGCTGTGCTCACCCTTTCTGTAGGCACTTTTTTTTACCATAGAGTTGAAGGCTGGAGATGGCTTGATTCTTTCTATTTTTCGGTTATCACTCTGGCAACAGTGGGTTACGGGGACTTAGCCCCTAAAACAGATACAGGGAAAATTTTTACAGTATTATATATTTTTACAGGGTTGGGAATACTGCTTGGTTTTGTTAATCCAATAGGAGAATATATTATAGATAAAAGATTCAAAATGATGGAAAAGAACAAAATCGAGGGCAAAAAATCTGAAAACAAATTTGATTTCTTCGGATACCTGGAAAGGCTCAGGGAGAAAAAATAGCGTTTATTACAGGAAAAAACCGTGCCGGGAAGAACCGAGCTGAGAAGAGTTGTTTTACTTGCAGTTTTTCTGGCAAAAAGCAAAAAAGGATAGATTTTTTATAACTATTTTTGATTTTTTATAACTAGTCTTTTATCTGTATTTCTGACTTCTTTTTCTTATCAATTAAATAATTATTTCTCCTATATTAATAAATATACTTTAATTATTCAATAAAAATGCTGCATTACAAATAAATATTTCAAACTGTGATTTTCTATGAAACGCCTTGTAAAATTTACTCTGGAAGATGGCAGTACTGTATTAATAGAAGCAGAAGAAGCTGAAGTTGAAGGGGAAACAACTCGTGTTTCACGTTCATCTACATCTCGTGAGATAGTAAATATCACAAATCAGACATTTGAAGAATCGCTTGGTATTGTAAAGCCTGTTGCTAATACCATATTGAATCGGTTAAAAGATCTCAGCAAGCAACCCGAAGAAGTTCAAGTTTCTTTTGGCATTTCAATGGATTTAAAAGCCGGTATGTTTATAGCAGCAGGTACGGGTGCTAATTTTAATGTGACCTTGACATGGAAGAGTTGAGAAAGAGGAGGAGTTGAAAACATTTCCATTCTGTCCTGATTTTTAATCTGCTTTCAAGACAACAGGTGAGCGGAAAGAATGGTTAGTGGGGAGAATAAACACGATAAAAATTGAGAAGAGAATTTAACCTTCTGGAAGGTGTTAGTAATACCAAAAATGCTGGAAGAGAATGATTGGGACCTCCTTCTTAAGAGAATCAAGAAAGGGGAGTGTACTCCTTTTCTTGGATCTGAAGCTTGTTCTGAAAATATTTCAGTTAGTTCCAAGATTGTAAATGAATGGGTAAGCAAGTACCACTACCCAATGAAAGATTCTGATGATTTGACACGGGTAGCTCAGTTTGTGGCTGTGACCGAAGAAGACAAGGTATTTCCAAAGGAAGAGGTTTGTAATAAAATCACTGAACTGTCAGAAGAAGTCACACCAACATACTTTGAAACTCCTGATGAAATTCACGGAGTGCTGGCCGATCTTCCACTGCCAATTTATATTACCACAACTTACGATGACCTTATGGCAAAAGCTCTTAAAAGCCGTGGCAAAGACCCAAGACAGGAAATGTGTCGGTGGTGGGATGAATGCCTCACGAAACGCAAACCAACGTCATTAGACTTAGACCCCACTCCTGCAAAACCTTTAGTATATTACCTCCATGGCTGCTATAAAAAACCAGAATCGCTGGTTCTGACAGAGGACGACTATCTGAACTTCCTTGTTGCCGTTTCAAAGGTACAAAAACTGCTTCCGCCGCGTATTCAGCAGGCTTTTGGAGGCACATCTCTTCTTCTTATAGGCTACAAGGTAACTGATTGGGATTTTCGTGTTCTTTGCAGGATTCTTGATGAATACATCGGAAGAAGTAGTAGAAAGCACATATCCGTGCAGCTTGTGCCAGGGAATGTTGCTGAGACTCGTGAAGAAGAAGCTCAAAAATATCTGGATAGCTATTTTGAGAGACTTAATATCCAGGTATACTGGCACAATTGCCGCGAATTTGCCGAAGAATTGAAAACACGATGGGAGGCTTTCAATCGTGATATCACAAAAACAGATACCGAGAATAGGCGACATTTTCCAATTAACGAAAAAACCGATAAGGTTTCGATACTCTTCTTAGCAGCCGATCCCACTAATGAATCTCGCCTGCGGCTTGGTGAAGAATTTAGAGAGATTCAAGAAAAACTGAAATTGGCTAAATTTCGGGATCGCTTTACATTAGAATTGCCACAATTGTCAGTTCGTCCATCAGACATATCCCAGGCTTTGCTTGATACACAACCGCAAATAGTCCATTTTTCCGGTCATGGCACACCTACAGGTGAATTGTGCTTTGAGGATCTGGCAGGGAAAGCTCACTCTATCGAGCCTGATGCATTGGCTGCATTGTTTGAACAATTTAGTTGTCAGGTGAATTGTGTAGTATTGAACGCTTGTTACGCAGAGATTCAGGCAAAAGCCATCGCTAAACACATCAAATATGTCATTGGCATGAACCAGGCAATCGGTGATAAAGCTGCTATCGCCTTCGCTATTGGTTTTTACCAGGCATTAGGAGGAGGGCGTAGCATTGAAGATGCATACAGATTTGGGTGTATACAAATCCAGCTACATGGTATTCCAGAGCATCTAACACCGGTTTTAATAAAGAAGGATCAGTCTTAATTGTCACAACCCAACAAATAAAGGTTGAAACGAAGAAGGGGTGAGACGAGGCGGAGTGTCGTTTAAATTCCAAGTTCAAATAAACTCCGGGGGTTTAGGGATAATGTTTCGGCAGGGGCATCCTGGGGGTAAGAAGATAACTTATTTCTCTATTTCAAGAAGGGGAGAGTGGACTTATTCATAGATAGGAAAAGGAAACGTTTAAAATTTTTTTCCCTGAAGGCTGGTCATGAAGGCAGTGTCATGCAGTAAAGAGGTTATTCTCGACTGAAATTCATTATTTTCGCTAATCTCGTAATTTAAAGTTATTTCCAATAAAAATATAGCTAAAAAACAGTAATTTGGGACAGAAATTCTTTTATTCAATGCAAATTTTAAATTTAGGGGAAATTTACGAATTAAATTTGAAATTAACGTTGTTTATTATTCAATTGGAAAAATGATCTGAATTTTTAATTACGATCTAAATTTGAAATTAACGTTGCTTATTATCCAATTGGAGAAATGGTTTGAATTTTAAACTTTGTAGAGGGGGTTAGTAATGCCAAAAATACTGGAGGATAATGATTGGGACATCCTTCTTAAGAGAATCAAGAATAGGAAGTGTACTCCTTTTCTTGGATCTGGAGTTTGTTCTGAAAAGATTCCTGTTATTTCCCAGATTGCAAGTGAATGGGCAAAAAATTACGACTATCCAATGGAAAACTCTTATAACCTGGTACGCGTGGCTCAGTTTGTGGCTGTGGTCGAAGACCTTATGACTACAAAGGAAATGGTATGTAAAATTCAGGAGGCATTTACAGGCTCATCTATTCTTTTTCTAGGTTACAGGATAAATAATTGGGATTTCCGTGTTCTTTGCCGGATTCTTGATGAATACTTAGAAATAAGTGGTAGAAAGCACTTCTACGTGCAGCTCGTGCCAGGAGATGATATTTTGAGAGCCCAAAAAGAAAAAGCTCAGAAATATCTGGATCGCTATTTTAATGAGCTTAATAACCAGGTGTACTGGCACGATTGCCATGATTTTTCCGTAGAATTGAGAACACGATGGGAGGCTTTCAATAGTGGGACCTGAATTCCAGGCTTACGTGGGCCCTCGACCTTTTGAACAGGAAGATAAATTCATCTTTTTCGGAAGAGACCGTGAAGCTCGAGATCTCCTGTCCCTGGTCATTGCACATAATCTGGTTCTTGTTTATTCTCAGTCGGGTGCAGGTAAGACTTCACTTATCAATGCCGGGCTTATTCCTCTCCTTGAGGGAAATCAATTTGAAATTTTTCCTGTAGCAAGGGTTAAAGGCACAATTTTGGAAAATATAAAAACTGACGAGATTTCGAACATATATGTCTTTAATACTCTCACAAGCTGGTCCAAAGGTGATTATGATGTTGAGTGCCTAACTAAAATGAAACTTGTTGATTTTTTGAGTGAACAGGAGCGTGTGCTGGACGAAGATGGTATGCCTTTACCCCGTGCAGTTATCTTTGATCAGTTTGAGGAAATCTTCTCTTCGTATCAAGGCCGGTGGAAAGATAGAGAGGGATTCTTTGAACAAGTAAGCGCTGCTCTGGAAGCAGATCCCCTTTTAAGGGTAGTTTTTGTCATGCGGGAGGATTTCATAGCTCAGCTAGACCCTTATGCCTATCTTCTTCCCGAAAGACTGCGGACGCGTTTTCACATGGAACGTCTGCGCAGTGAGGTTGCCCTTCTGGCAATCAAAGAGCCTTTGAAATATACTGGCCGCTCTTTTGCAGAAGGCGTGGCAGAAAAACTTGTCGAAGATTTGCTGAAGATTCGAGTTGAAACAACACCAGGCGAGACTGCTGAAGTAACAGGCGAGTTCATAGAGGCTGTGCAGCTTCAGGTAGTATGCCAGAACCTCTGGAGGGAGTTACCTCCAGATGTAACGCAAATCACGTTTCAGCACCTGAAAACCTATGGCAATGTAGAACAGGAACTTTACAGATTTTACGAAGAGGCTATAAAGGCAGCTACAGAAAAGGCACACATTGATGAAGAGTGTCTGCGCAGATTATGCGGTGAAGTGCTGATAACGACGATGGGTACGCGGGGGATAGTGTGCCGGGAACCAGAGTTCACTGGTGGTGTTCCCAATACAGCCATCGATGTGCTTGAAAGCATGCACCTTATTAGAGCAGAGTGGAGGGCAGGTGCGCGCTGGTATGAACTAACACACGACAGGTTTATCGAACCGATACTATCTTCTAACAAAGTTTTTAATGATGAACTGGCAGAGAAACAACGGGAAGAGAAAGAGCGGGCAGAGAGAGAGCGGGCAGAGCAAGAATGGACAGAGAAAGAGCGGGCAGAGAAAGAGCGGGCAGAAAAAGAATGGGCAGAAAAAGAAAGGGCTGAAAGAGAAAGGAGAAGACGCCGCGATATTAAAATATTTAAAATCGTTTCTGTTATTTTTTTAATTCTAGCTGTATTTGCATTCTATCAAGGGCATCAGGCCGGGGAAAAGACGAAAGAAACTCGTGTTTTATATTTAAATTTACAATCCAATGATCTTCAAGAAGAAGACAAGAATCTAAATAAAGGTATTCTTCTTGCTATCGAATCATTTAATATTAGCAGAACGCCAGAGGCTGATCAGTTAATACGTAAGGGATTATTATTCATACCTCATAGTGTTGTGGGTCTGAACCATGATGGTCCGGTGAATAATGTTGTTTTCAGTCCTGATGGAAAACATATTGCAACGGCGAGTCAGGACAATACAGCACGTTTATGGGATGCAGCTACGGGTAAACAAATTTTTGCTCCTCTCAAACATAATGGTTCGGTGAATAATGTTGTTTTCAGTCCTGATGGAAAATATATTGCAACGGCGAGTCGTGATAAAACATCACGTTTATGGGATGCAGCTACAGGTAAACAAATTTTTGTTTTGGAACATAATGGTTCGGTGAATAATGTTGTTTTCAGTCCTGATGGAAAATATATTGCAACGGCGAGTGATGACAATACAGCACGTTTATGGGATGCAGCTACAGGTAAACAAATTTTTGTTCTGGAACATAATGGTTCGGTGAATAATGTTGTTTTCAGTCCTGATGGAAAATACGTAGCAACAGCGAGTCGTGACAATAAAGCACGCATATGGGATGCAGCTACGGGTAAACAAATTTTTGCTCCTCTCAAACATAATGGTTCGGTGAATAATGTTGTTTTCAGTCCTGATGGAAAATATATTGCAACGGCGAGTGATGACAATACATCACGTTTATGGGATGTAGCTACAGGTAAACAAGTTTTTGCTTCTCTCAAACATGATGATTGGGTGAATAATGTTGTTTTCAGTCCTGATGGAAAATACATTGCTACGGCGAGCAATGACAAAACAGCAAGCGTATGGGATACAATTACAGGTGAAAAAATTTCTGTTTTGAGTCATGGGGATTGGGTATATAATGTTGTTTTCAGTCCTGATGGAAAATACGTAGCAACAGCGAGTCGTGACAATACATCACGNNTATGGGATGNAGTNTACAGGCTAAACAANTTTTTGCTTCTCTNAAACATGATNATTGGGTNAAGATAATGTTGTTTTCAGTCCTGATGGAAAATANATTGCNACGGCGAGNNNTGANAAAACANCANGNNTATGGGATNCANNTACAGGTGAAACAAATTTNTGTTTTGNNNCATNNNGNTTNGGTANATAATGTTGTTTTCAGTCCTGATGGAAAATATNTTGCNACGGCGAGTNNNGACAATACAGCACGNNTATGGGATGCAGCTACGGGTAAACAAATTTTTGCTCCTCTNNAACATAATGGTTCGGTNAATAATGTTGTTTTCAGTCCTGATGGAAAATANATTGCNACGGCGAGTNNTGANAANNCANCACGTTTATGGGATGCAGCTACAGGTAAACAAATTTTTGCTTCTCAAGCATAATGGTTTGGTAAATAGTGTCGTATTCAGTCCTGATGGAAAATACGTAGCAACAACGAGTGGTGACAATACATCACGTTTATGGGATGTAGCTACAGGTAAACAAGTTTTTGCTTCTCTCAAACATGATGATTGGGTGAATAATGTTGTTTTCAGTCCTGATGGAAAATACATTGCTACGGCGAGCAATGACAAAACAGCAAGCGTATGGGATACAATTACAGGTGAAAAAATTTCTGTTTTGAGTCATGGGGATTGGGTATATAATGTTGTTTTCAGTCCTGATGGAAAATACGTAGCAACAGCGAGTCGTGACAGTACTTCAGGGTTGTGGATACGTGATACAAAAGATCTTATAGCCGAAGCCAGCAACCGTTTAACCCGAAATCTTAATCGAAAGGAATGGGAAAAGTATATGGGTGATGAACCTTATCACAAGACATTTCAAAATTTACCGTAAATATTTGCAATATGGACTTACGCACTCAAAGTACAAAATCAAGCACATTAGGCTTTGTGATTTGTTTAGTGTTTTATACAATTGGAGGTTTAATGCAATTGATTTCTTGTTTCAACCACGTAAGTCCTATTTAATTAAAATGATTTGATATTAATTTCATACTTCTATTTTCTAGAAGTTAGTTAGTAAACTCTCCTCAAAAGTTTCTTGAACAGATAGTCATTAGCCACATTTTAGTTTTAGTCGTTAATGATTAAACGATAATCTTCTCCTGTGATAAAGTAGCCTTACTAATGAATAAAAGAAAAGGAGGGCATATCTTCCAACAGTCAAGATGACAGTCATAGTGGCCGATAACACGAGATCCTATCATAAGTTTAAGAGAATTTTGACCTTGATAGTTGAATCTTACTATCTTAGGGCTGAAAAAGGGGGATATTAACCATTGCAAAATACCCCAACTGGCAATGAAGTAATAGATTAGAGTTAGAATTGGAACAGTGTTCCTGTATAGATTGCGACGTGTGCGAATATATAGAGTGAAAAGCCGTCCCATAAGACCACCATATATCTTACGTCGCTTATGGCCCTGCCAGGCAGCAACTACCTTACCGATTATATCCTGTGGAGTTAAAAACTCAAAATCTTCTCTCTCATTATTATCGCCACGAGTTTTAATCCCTTCTTCGGCTATGTCAATTATGCGATGGACAATTAGCTTGCCTTTATAGCGAAAAAGAATTATATCACCAATAAGTACCTGATTAGAAGGCTCAATTTCCAGCAAGTCTCGGTATGAGAGCGTAGGGTTCATGCTTCGCCCTGTATGAGCATAGTAGTCAATGCATTTCCGCGACTCATTATTGAATGTATCAGCTGAAAATAATAACGATTTTTGTCCTATATTTGGCGACATATTCTCGTTAACCTTTTTCATTATTTAAAAATTCATACTTAGCATTCGCCTGTATCAGGTACATATAAAAGCCGTGTCATGGTGCAAAGCCCATGACACAATTTATTCATTTTACTAGGTAAATATAGGTATTTTTTACAAGGTTTTATTTATGGAATGTTTTATCTCACCAGGCAGGAGACGAACCACCCTCACAATAGCCTCCGGCACTCGAACCGGCTTTGCAACTACCTGACTCAGTCGATCCACCTTCACAATACCCAGCTCCTTTTGCCAATTCACCTAGTGGTATTAATGCTGGAGATTCATATGTTAGCTTTTCTGCTTTCTCTTTTTTGTTCATATTATACCCCCTAACTTATTATATAATCTCCCGGATAAACCCAGTATCAAGCATGGTTATAAGCTGCTTACAAACTTTAAAAACCAAAGGGTTTATTCGGGAGATTTTATAATTTCACTTTATTAAACGACTGGTGGGAAATAAATTAGCCTTATCAGCCTGATCACAAAACCAATAAGGAGCCCATAAATTTTTGTTCTTGTAATAATTTTGGGCAATACACCCACCTAAACATGTTTGTTTCATTAGACATCGAGAGCAAATGCCCTCAAGATTATCGAGAGTCTTTGTTCTTATAGAGTTTAATACCTCATTATTTTTCCATATGTCTTCTAATTTATCTTTACCCACAGAACCAAATACTAATTCAGGTATATGATTTCCGATTCCGCATAGAGCGTAATGCCCACTTGCTATTATACCTATTACATTGATAATATTACACCCCTCGCACCCACCTTTAGATATATGACTCAGAGAACGAAAGGCATATGGAACACCGAAAATCAAACTTAATTTTGTAGTCGATGATAACTTCTGCTCAACATATTGCGCCTTCTGGATAATTTCTTCTAAACCAGGTGTTTCCCCGCTCTCACTAAAGTTTTCACCACGCGCTGTTGGCTGTACTACATTAAACTTGATTGATGAAGCACCTAATTGCTCTGCCATATGAATTACTTCTTCGATCTGATCGATATTTCGCTGCATCAAAGTCATTATTATTTGCGGCTTAATTCCTGCTGTTTTCAGATTTCTCACAGCTTCTTTCGCCTGTTCAAAACAGCCCGGAACTCCTCTTAGCCACTCATGGGTCGCAGCGTCTGAGCCATCAATGCTAACAGAAACGAATCTCTTGCGTATTTTTGCGATCTCTGCGGCTACTTCAGATGTACAGAGCAATCCATTGGTCTCAATAATAAGTTCTAAGTCTTCAGATCTTACAATCTCTAAAAGGTCTGTAAACATTGGGTGCATCAACGGCTCTCCACCAGTAAGCTTGACTCCCTTAAGGCCAAGGGGCTTAGCTTCAGAGATTGCAACTTTAAAGAGCTCTATAGGGAGGGACGGTAGTTTACCTTTCTCATCAAATTTGGGTGCTATCCAGCAATGCCTACACGCTAAGTTACACCCTTCTGTAAGGTAAAAATAGATATGATTAAGAGCAGGTAAATCTGTTAGAGCAAGTAAATCTGTTAGAGCAGGTAAATCTGTTAGAGCAGGTAAATCTGTTTTAATAAAACTACTATTATTTTTAATAAAACTACTATTATTTCCGTTCAAGGTACCTTTCCCCCTTCTGTCAGGAAGTGTCTGAGACAGGCATCAGGACTGGGATGATCTATCTTACCGGTTAGGCTGTAGGCAAGACCAGGACAATTTCCGGTACAATAAGGTATATATTCACATCCATTGCAAAATTCAAAGGTTGTTAAAGGTATTGTTTGCCTCATCCGAAGTGCATTTAATGCCGAGCTCCTCAACCAAACATCCTGAAGAGAATCTCTATTAATTTGACCAAGGTTCACATGAGCCAGCATGCTACAGGGTGTAATTACTCCGTCAGCCCGAATTGATATTTTACTAAACGGACAGCCGCAGGCTGTAAGATAGCCCCCATTTTTGAATGGGAGTGAGCATTTAAGGCGAGCCAATTCCATCTTTTTCCAGTTTAATGCCTCAGCGAGAGGTCCAGATGAAGCTGAGATCCGGTGATCGTATTCTTCACACAGGCGGAGTAGCGTTTTCATTGCCATCTCTCTATCTTCTCTTGTTAAAAGAACCTCAGTATTGCATCGACAGGACCCCAAATAACCAGCCGAATTTGTGCTAAATCCAGAAAGGCCTAAATCATTTATAAGGAAATTAGCTATCTTATCTAGATCCTTTATATTTTGGTGATGCAATGTAACCCTAACTGCAACTGGAATTTCATAATGCTGTAATATTTTTATACCTTTAACCGCTTCTTCAAAGGAGCCCTGCCCTCTACAAGTATTATGAACTTCTGGTGAAGAGCCATCAATAGAGACCTGGATAAAATTACACCTATGGGTTCTATAGATAACTTCTGCTATCTGATCATTAATGAGAGTACCGTTAGAGAGAATCTGAAACCTCATTTTATTATGGGCTATATCTTCAAGTAGCTCTGGAAGATCACTACGAATAAACGGTTCTCCGCCTGCTAGACATACATTCATAACTGCCATCCTGCCTAGCTCATTGAAAAACTGTAGCCACTCCTCCGTCGGCAGATCTTGATAGTTAATGGCCGGATTATCAAAGTAATAGCAATACCGACATCTCAGGTTGCATCTCGAAGTAATCTCTATATCTACATCTCTCGGTGATCGTATGATTTTCGAAATTGCATCTGTTTCTGGTGTCAAAGTAATCTCTCTTATGTCAATTATCCAACCTATATCCAACAAACCCATCATTATATATCTCATTAATAAAAGTGGATACCTCCTCAGTTGAAGTACTGGGAACATTGGAGAAAATCTCATTGATTTCAGAAAGGATATCTTCAATTCTCCTCCTACCATCAATCAGATTCCAAATTACAACACCAGTCGGATTTATCCCCACAGCTTTTGCAGTTTCCGGATTAAAAAGGATCGCCCAGTCATCAGATTCCTCTCGCAACACGACGAGTGGATTTGGTACTAGAATTTTTGATTTTAAACACTCCATTAAAACTACCCCCCCCTCTTTCTTTTATATATAGAGTATCAATAGAGAGATACAATAGAGAGATACAATAGAGATTGCGATTAAAATTATTTTTTAGATAACAAAAGTCCAAAGCTATTTATTTTGTTGATTTTTCAGTTCAAGCAGCAATTTGTGGATTTTTTAATAGTTTTTCCAAAGGCTGTGACTTTTCGTTAGTTAGAATGCCCAGGTTAGTTCCTACATCTTCCATGCAAGTGTCGTAGCATGTGTCTGAGCAATATAAGAGAACTATCCGACTCAGTACCAAAATCTAGTGATGAATGTAAAGTTCAAAATCACTAGATTTTGTAATTGGTCACAATCCTTGTGATACAATTTAAGAATTGAAGTCTTTAGATGTCGAATATTGATTTTAATGATAACCGGAGTCTTCTTGCGAATTCAGATTTTCAATCAAAAAACGCAAAAATCACTAGATTTTGGAACAGAGTCAACTATCCTCTAAAATTATTCAATTAACTCTATTTTCAATTAACTATGTTGGTTATTATATTTTATTTTGGACTTCAGAGCTTATAATCCTAAACTATGATTTACTTAAAATTATATATATATATAAGGTTATATAATCAGAACCTATAATATAACTATTAGTTTCTGAACAGAAATGAGAATATTTATTATAAAAAATGTCTTTGTAGAAATCCTATTAGATCAGCTTCAAGAGGCTGAAAACAAACAAGCAAAAAGATATTATGCCATTCAGTTCAAATTAATGGAAATTCGTTATTTTGTATAATTTCCACATAGCTTAATAAATATATATTCAGTGAGAACTAATAGGATAATCGTAATCTTATTTCTAGTGTCGAGTCAATCCTCAAATATTTAGTGATTACAAATAATTGTAATCAATTATATACGACATTTTAATGTTGACTCTACACTAGTGATTTTTTTTCTTTTCTTTATTCATAATTCTGCGATTGAGTCTTAAAAAGTTGTGCATATTCACCATCTAAAATCATTAACTCATCATGACTTCCTTTCTCCAAGATTCTCCCATCTTTCATGAAATAAATACAGTCGGCCATCCTGACTGTCGAAAGCCTGTGACTAATTATTATAGCAGTTCTATCTGCAGCAAGCTGTTGGAACTTTTTGAAGACTTCGCCTTCGGCCTTAGGGTCGAGAGAGCTTGTAGGTTCGTCCAGGACTATCAATTGGGAGTCACGTAAAAAGGCCCTCGCCAGTGCAACCTTTTGCCATTCCCCAATACTCAACTCTACACCGTCTTCGAACCATTTTCCCAGTATTGTTTCATAACCATTATCCAGGTGGTCAATAACAAGATCTGCTCCGGAACGTTCTGCTGCCTGCGAGATCTTTCCCATATCAAAGGGTGTACTCAAGTTGCCAATCCCTATGTTTTCTCTGGCTGTCAAGTTATAATGTGCGTAGTCCTGAAAGAGAACACTGAGCTCCTTTCGCAGGTCCAATAACCTGAAGTTGCGAAGATCGATTCCGTCAAAAGTAATCTTTCCATCCGTCGGATCGTAGAGCCTGCATAAAAGTTTTATAAGTGTGGTCTTACCCGACCCGTTTTCTCCAACTAGAGCAATTATCTGGCCAGGATCTATGTGCAGGTTGATGTCTTTAAGAACTGGTGTTTTTTGATTTGGATAATGGAATTCCACATTCTCGAATGAAATTCCTTCTTTTATCACCGCAGGTAATGGTGCTGGATTTGGTGGTTCTTTCACATTAGGCTTGAGATCGAGAAATTCATAGAGAGTCATCAGAAAGAGGTTATCTTCGTAAAGTTCTGCATAACCATTCAGGAGGCTGGAAAGGAAAGTCTGTCCCTGTTGTAAAGCCCCAAAATACATGACCATGTCACCAAGAGTTATATTGCCCTGAAGAACACTTTGAGCTATGAATATAAGACTGCCAAAAATAGCTACAATGCCACCAGTTTGGGCCACTAGATCAATTGCAGATTGTCTAAGTTTGATGGATAATCTTTCACTTCGGAGTTCTTTACGGATCTTATGATATTTTTTCATAAATAATGGACCAATATCAAATAGCCTTATTTCCTTAGCATAGCTGTTGTCAGTAAGTAGCCAGTGAAAATACCAGGATTTTCGCTCTTTTGTAGTACAGGCACGTTGCCAACGATAAATCCTATTTGAGTGTATTATACGGACAAAAGCTGCTGGTATGGCTGTAATTGCAATAGCTATAGCCATAAACCAACTGAATGAAGCAAGTAACCCAAATATGGCCACCAAAGATATACTGCTCTGACCTATCTGGACAAGATCATTAACTATGCGTGTAGGCCTGAAAGGAGCATCATTTTGAGCTCTATAAAGAGTATCGTAATACTTTGGGTTTTCATAGTATCCCAGATCTACTTCTATTGATTTAACATGAAGTTGATCAAGAATATAATCCGAAACCAAGGCTGCTTGGGCCTCGCTTACCACACTTGAGGCTGAACGACTAAAAGCAGTAAGAAAAGACACGCCTGCAGCAAGGGAAACCAAAAATAGTATGTGCTCGAAAACAGTTTCTTTGTCAGCCAAGTTCACACTAGCCGTCATAGAGTCCACTATTAGTTTCATAAGGTAGAGTGAGGCAAGTGGTAAAATACCTTGCAAAACTACCGAAAAACCACTTATAAGTGTCCATCCTGGCGCACTTTGCCAGACAAGCGAAAGTGCATGTTTAAGACTGAAAATGTTAATTACTTTTCTTTTAATAAATTCAGTCTTGGGTTCATTCATTGTTACAACTCTAATCGACAAAAGTTAAATTGTGAGCTCCAAGAACCCTATAATTTAGGTTTTGATCCTTATGCTAATTCTTTTATAAATAGGACTTTGCTCACGAATCTGCCGGATTTTTTTAACCACGGCAGTATGCGGCGGGTTCAATCAGAGTTTCCTAACTTGGATGGTATTTAGAATATTCTCGGCGAAATCTTTTGAACCCAACACATAGATGAAGCAGTCCTTTTGGTCGTCTACGTGATACACTGCACAGGCTTGGTACTTGGGAACGGTGTAATATTCCCTTCTATGTGCATCATAGACGCGTAAATTTGCGTACGCTATCGCATAAGACGCTTGTTTTCCATCTACCAACCGATAGTTCTGCGCAAAAGTACTCATATCAGTCATGGGCGCATTTGCCAGATTGCCATGGACAGTTTGTGTCATATTGTCTCCGGCGTCAATGATCTTGATCACCCAGGATGTTCCGTATAAGATGCCGCTAAAGGTATTGCCGTTGACCCCACTCTGTACGGGACAGTCCCGACAGAGACCTCATACCCATCGATACTTACGATATTTTGGTTTTGCTGACAAGCTGCTGTTTGACAGGTTGCGATTATTGCCGCGACCAGCAACAACCACAAAAAATTAGTTATTTTTATTTTCTCACTCCCTTTTATGTAAGAAAAATATCTTAATTCAGTCAAGGCAAATTTATTTTTGATATTATATAAAAAATAGAGAAACATTTATCAGAAATCAATGCTTCACTTTAATCGGCTCTTTGCTATTTCATGTGGGTAACTCAAATTTGACTTTTCCTAATTTTAGATAGCTTATATTAATAAAATAGTATACATTTTTAAAACCCCTTGCATTTCTTTTTTGCAACTGTACAATGCTGTTAATTCCCGTGAGTATTCCATTAGTTATTTGAATCAAAATAGACCAGTAATTCTTCCTAAAATATTCTAACAGTTTTTGCTGCATCAGTTATTGGAGTTTTTGCTGCATCAGTTATTGGAGTTAATCTGCTGTGTGTCGCCCAAAAATACCATTTTTTGAGGTATTGTATAGCTTCTTTTCGATTGTGTGAATCTCAAAACTCAAAATTGCTTCTCTGAATATTATATTATGGATTTTCAATAGAGCTTCTGATCCTGAAAAATAATTCTGAAACTCATACTAATGTAAAAATAAAGGTTGTTTTGGGACAAGCTCTTCAGTTGTTATTATTCCAGATTAATCGAAAATACAGCTGGAGGTTTATTACTATTGATTTCTCAGTTCAATCTCGTAAGTCCTATCGATAAACAATCCTTTGGGCTGGAAACTTATATATAACCTTAAGGCAGTATTCTCCAGTACTTACTTAAAATAATAATTAAGAGGTGTTTTTAAATGGCAAAAAAATCTACAATGGGCGACAGTCCAAAAGCCGGTGCTTCCTGTGCAAAGCCGCAGACTAAGGCTCCAGCCAGTAAGTCGTCAAAGAAGGAAAAAGCATCCAAGCCAGGAAAGAAAGAAAAGTAATTGGCATAAGCCAGTTCATCAGGCATTAGCTTATCACTTCAGTCGATACCCGGAAAACATGGATTACAATAGAATTTCAAAATCTGTAACATCTTGCAAAAAATCAGCAATCTTACTATACAACAGACACAAATAAATAAATAAATAAATAAATAAATAAATAAATAAATAAATAAATAAATAAATAAATAAATAAATAAATAAATAAATAAATAAATAAATAAATAAATAAATAAGCTACTGCCTGAGTTACTTTCCTTAAACAAGATTCTTCGGTTGCTTATGTGCAGGCAGCACAGGCAGCTTTATAGTATTAATCAGAATTGGGCTCTGAATGTCCTTTGCTCTCTCAATCACAAGTTCTTTTCCTTTCTGAGTGATGGCAAAAAGCGGGATTGCAGCGGCAACCTGAACAAGAGGCTTTGCAAGTTCCCTTATGTGCCTGGAAGCACAGCTAATTACGATATCTGAATTTTCAAGAATTTCCTGAGCTTCTTCCCTGCTTAAGCCCGTTACATGTACGGCAATTATTATCAGGTCAAGCCCAAGTTCGGTTTCAAGCTTTCTCAGGTTTTTTGCGGTTTTCGGGTCGGCTACAGTTACTGCGATCCTTCGGTAGCCAAGTTCGGAAGCTTTCCTTACCCCACCTGCCGGATCAATGACTGCGGTTGAGGGATTAAGCACAGTTCCTCCACGTTCCTCAATTCCCTTAATAACCGCATTTATTGGCTCGGTTTCAACCAGGCCGGACATCCTGCCTCCAATTCCCTGGACCAGTGCCGGATTACCTGATATAACGGTCCCTGCACCATCGCAGGCGGTTACGGTTGTCTCAAGAAAACCACTGTTAAGACCGCTCATCATTACTTCTGAAGCGCCAAAAGCAACAACGGTTGTTTCAAACTCGAGCTTACGATTTTCTGTAAACATTCCTAACTCGCTGATCCTGGACTCCATATTTTTCCGGATTTCTTCCGGAGTCATCTTCTGGACTCCACGCAATTTGACAAAAAGTGGGCACCATTCGACTTCAGGGGCTCCGACTTCCACAACCTTGCCGTCTTTTACAACTACTCTGGCTTTACCCATCATTTCCATTATATGAGACATCTTAGACACACCTTCCATAATCGAAGATTATCACTTGATATTCTGATTCTTGTCTTAATTACTCTAACTTTTAATATGGTGATTTTATTTCACAATCAATCTGATCGGCATTGTCACGCAAGTTTTGTAAATTTTGAATTACTCTCATCCCCTTATCCTTCGCCGCTAGAATAGAATTTTTCGCTTCTTCTGATGCATAATTTTTGCCGAAAAAACTCGGTACCAATTAAACAAAAAACATAACTTTGTCAACATTCATTAACTTGCAGTCAGTTTTTTTATAGCAGAAGAAGTAAGTTAAGCCGGTTATATCTTACTTAACTTTTGATACAGCTTTTTAGCGCCGAAAGCACTTTAATTCTAGAACGGATTGATTTGCATGGAAACAACAAAAAAATTTACTGGTAAAGCAGATATCTATTCTAAATATCGTCCTCACTATCCGAAGGAATATATTAATTATTTAGTTTCTTACAATAGTTTAACGTCAGATCAAATCGTTGCAGATATAGGTTCAGGTACAGGTGTTTTGACACAGCAACTACTTACAAATAATTTAAATGTAATTGCAGTTGAGCCAAATGACGATATGAGAAATATTGCAGAAAAGCAATTAAATAGTTACTCTAATTTTGTTTCAATTAATGGTACTGCTGAAAGTACAGGTTTGAAGAGTTATAGCATTGATTTAATTACTGTTGCACAAGCTTTTCACTGGTTCGATGAACTACAATTTAAAAAGGAGTGTATCCGGATATTAAAACCAAATTCGAATGTAGCACTTGTTTGGAATAGTAGGGATTTTTCGAGCAAACTGGTTATCGAGAATGCAGAGATATGTAAAGATCTCTGCCCTTCATTTAAAGGTTTCAGTGGAGGAATAGAGAAGAACTCTGATGTATATAAACAATTTTTTCGCGATGGAAAATATGAATATCATACATTTCGAAATGATCTGAAATATAATTTAGAGAGTTTCATTGGGCGAAATTTATCAGCTTCTTATGCCCCAAAAAACACTGATTCTAATTATGATGAGTTTGTTGACGCAATAACTAAACTATTCGTGAAGTATAGTAAAAATAATAAAATAATTTTGCCTAATATAACCCGTAGTTACTTAGGAAAGGTCTAAATTTAAATTTTGAACAAAATGTCCTTTACCTGGCGGTTTTGGACATTTCATCTTAGTTTACAAATCTAGATATTTTGTAAACTAATTACTCGAAATTTAAAGAACTTCTTATGTTATCCTGCAAAAAAGTTCGCGAAATTGGCCACTTAGTTGATGTTTATCTAAATTTGTCAACTGGCTCATTGAGAAGCTTTTGGACTATTTGTGATCAGGCAGCGCGGGCATTCTTCTTGACTTCTTCAGAGGTGATCTCTTGGATTCCGCGAATTTTGGCAAATCGGGGACACAATTCGATGTCGAGGGCTCCGACTTCCACAACCTTGCCGTCTTTTACGGCTACTCTGGCTTTACCCATCATTTCCATTATATGAGGCACTAGAAACACACGCCCTGATATTTATTTTTACTAATAAACTTGATTTAAAAAGCCTGATTTAAAAAGCTTGATTTAAAAAGAACGATGGTCAATTTGTATCTGATTGATATTATATATTTGAAAATCATATATTTATACTATGGGAATACGAGGTCCAAAACCATGATTCATTGACGTTGCTTGTCCGAACAAAAACTGCAAACTCTATGGTCTTACTAACCAAGGCAATGTTGTTGGAAATGGAACTTACACAAGTCGTGGAGAAAAAACAAGAAGATATCTTTGCCGCCATTGCGGTAAAGTATTCAACGACCATACAGACACTTTTTATCATAATCTTCGGAAAGCTGAGAAAACTATTGATTTAGCTTTAAAAATGTCTATGAAAGGTATGAGCATTGAAGCCACTGCCGATGTTTTAGAGGTAGAATCTGCCAGTGTAAAACGATGGTTAGCTCGTGCAGCTAACCAATGCGATAAAGTAAATGACAGTATGATGAAAGACGTGGATGTACCCAAGATAGAAATGGATGAACTCTGGNTAATAATTCAAAAAAAAAGTTCCTAGAATGAAAGATTATGAAGATGATGGGCCATGGATGTGGGTAGCTTTTGTACCAGGTTGTAGGCTAATACTTGACTTTGTAATAGGACCAAGAAAACAGTATGTTGCGGATAAGTTAGTGGAGTCAGTTAAAAAACATCTTTCTGATAAAATCCCTCTTTTTGTCACAGATGGATTGAACTTTTATAGAGAAGCTCNTTNTGAAACATTTTTNGAGTTTTTNANNGAGTTTTTCCNAAAACTGGGAAAAGAGGAAGACCAANGAAACCAAAAATCTTTCCNCCTGATGATTTGAATTATGCACAGGTAGTCAAAAAAAGAATAAATGGGGTACTTAAGAAAGTAGAGAAGAAGACGATCTTTGGAAAAGACATTGAACAAAGCGAAATCTCAACAACTTTANTTGAAAGACAAAACCTGACTTTTAGGCAGGATAACAACAGAGTTTCAAGAAAAACAATAGGATTTTCAAAAGCGAAAGAATGGTTAGAGTATCAAATGAGGTTATATTGTACCCACTTTAACTTCTGTAGAGGTCATGGAGGATTAGGGTACAAAGATGAAAGAGGAGTTGAATGCAAAAATACACCTGCAAGAGAGGCAGGAATTGTGGACTCAATATGGACTTTAAAGGAACTGCTGACATTCAGGTGTTTTAAAACATCAATCGGATAAAAATGGACTATCAAAAGAACAGTGACCTTTTAAAAAAGAAAAAAATAATGACTCTAAAAAGTCATTTTTACTTTTACTTTTACTTCAGTTCTTTTGGCTGTTTGTGATCAGGCAGCACAGGTAGAGCCATAGTATTGATCAGAATCGGGCTTTTGATATCCTTTGCTCTCTCTATCACAAGTTCCTTTCCTTTCTGGGTAAGGGCAAAAAGCGGAACTGCAGTTCCCACCTGAGCAAGAGGCTTTACGAGGTCTCTGATAGGCTTTGAAGCACAGCTGGTCACAATATCTGAATTTTCCACCAGGCTCTGGGCTTCTTCCCTGTTCAGACCTGTAACATGTACGCCAATTACTATCAAATCAAGCCCGAGTTCGGCTTCAAGTTTCCGTAACTCTTTTGCGGTTTCTGCGAAAGCTGCGGTTACTGCAATTTTTTTGTACCCGAGTTCTGCTGCTTTTTTAACACCTGCAACAGAATCCATTTTTGCAGTTGAAGGGTCAAGCACTATTCCGCCGCGTTCCTGAATACCGTTTATGATGGCATCAATTGGTTCGGTTTCGACCAGGCCTGACATCCTGCCGCCCATGCCCTGAACGAGAGTTGGGTTATTGGAAATTACAGTACCTGCGCCTTCACAGGCTGTTACGGTCGTGTCAAGCAGACCTCTGCTAAGGCCTGTCATCATAATTTCTGATGCTCCAAACCCAACAAAGTCTTCGAGTTCCAGCTGGCGTTTGTCGGTAAACATTCCGAAGTCGCTGATCCTGAATTCCATATTCTTCTTGACTTCTTCAGGGGTGATCTTCTGGATTCCGCGAATTTTGGCAAAGAGAGGGCACCATTCGACTTCAGGCTCTCCGACTTCGATGACCTTTCCGTCTTTTACGACAACTCTTGTTTTTCCAAGTAATTCCATTATATGAGGCATAGTTCCACCTTTACTGGCTAAGCAAAAATATGATTGTTAAGAAAATAAAATTAGGTAAAAATAACAGTTAAGGTTTGTGACTATCTATATAATAGCTTTTGGTTTTAGGGGATTTTGATTTTATTACAATTTTGCCTGGAAATTTTCAGCTCTTGAATCGCAGTCTACAAGCCATTTTTTGATATATTGAGTTTAGAAAGTGAAGTCTGTTTTTTTGAAAGATTACTTTTTGGACTTCAGCTTGCTGATAATAGTCTGAAGTATATTTTTTGAAGCCGGAGGACATCTTGAATCTGGAGAATTATTAGGGGCTGGATAATAGTTTGAGTTTTCATTGCCTTCAATCCCGTCAAGTTCTTTCAACTTCTGCTCGCAAAAGCTAATTATCCTCGGGTCTTCAATAGTTTTTCCTATAGCAAGGGATTGCTTCAAAAACTCAATTGCTTTTCTTGGTTCGCCCAGATGACTGTATGCTAACCCCAGATTTCCAAGGCGATTTCCTTCTCCGCGCCGGTCACCAATTTCTCTTGAAATTTTTAGTGCTTGTTCATAATATTCAATTGCTTTTCTTGGTTCGCCCAGATGACTGTATGCTAACCCCAGATTTCCAAGGTCTGCACCTTCTCCGCACCTGTCGCCAATTTCTCTTGAAATTTTTAGTGCTTGTTCATAATATTCAATTGCTTTTCTTGGTTCGCCCAGATCACTGTATGCGTTCCCCAGATTTCCAAGGGATGTACCTTCTCCGCGCCTGTCGCCAATTTCTCTCAAAATTTTTAGTGCTTGTTCGTGATATTCAATTGCTTTTCTGGTTTCGCCCAGACGACTGTATGCTAACCCCAGATTTCCAAGGGACGTATCTTCTCCGCACCTGTCGCCAATTTCTCTTGAAATTTTTAGTGCTTGTTCATAATATTCAATTGCTTTTCTTGGTTCGCCCAGATCACTGTATGCTAACCCCAGATTTCCAAGGGATGTACCTTCTCCGCGCCTGTCACCTATTTCTCTTGAAATTTTTAGTGCTTGTTCATAATATTCAATTGCTTTTCTGGTTTCGCCCAGATCACTGTATGCGTTCCCCAGATTTCCAAGGTCTGCACCTTCTCCGCGCCTGTCGCCAATTTCTCTCAAAATTTTTAGTGCCTGTTCATAATATTCAATTGCTTTTCTGGTTTCGCCCAGATCACTGTATGCGTTCCCCAGATTTCCAAGGTCTGCACCTTCTCCGCGCCTGTCACCTATTTCTCTTGAAATTTTTAGTGCTTGTTCATAATATTCAATTGCTTTTCTGGTTTCGCCCAGACGACTGTATGCTAACCCCAGATTTCCAAGGGATGTACCTTCTCCGCGCCTGTCGCCAATTTTTCTCAAAATTTTTAGTGCCTGTCCATAATATTCAATTGCTTTTCTGGTTTCGCCCAGATCACTGTATGCGTTCCCCAGATTTCCAAGGTCTGCACCTTCTCCGCGCCTGTCACCTGTTTCTCTTGAAATTTTTAGTGCCTGTCCATAATATTCAATTGCTTTTCTGGTTTCGCCCAGATCACTGTATGCGTTCCCCAGATTTCCAAGGACAGCCCCATGAATTTGTTTTTCTTTAAGAATTGGTTCGTCTTTGAAGTGGTCGTCAGGAAGTAATTTATCGTAAATTTCAATAAGTGTTCTTGGATTTTCCCAAAGGTTCAGAAGAGAAGGGAGATTGTATCTCCATATGATATTTGCTGCCTGATCATATTCTCCGGCTTCGCAAGCGTGATAATGAGCTTCTATTGCCGGCTGAAAGTCTTCTTTTTTGGTTGGATTTTCCGGTAATGGGAGATTACGGTAATATTTTACTGCAAGCATATGAGCTTCTTTTTTGTTTATCAGGTCTTCATATGAAAACTCTTGAACTAAAGGATGGAGCCAATAATTTCCATTATGGTCGGTTTCGAGAAGGGACTTGTCAATTAGCTTTTTAACGGCGTTTTTTGGAGTATTTTCTGTAAACATCTCTTTGAGTCCTTCTAGACCCACGTGTCCACGGTAAACTGAAATACGTTCAAGGAGTTCTTTTTCTTCACCTGCCAGTTTATCGAATAGCTTTCTTGCCTTTTTGATAGTATCATCTTTACTTTCTTGATACATACTCAGGTCTTCAAGCATATCCTTCACACCGAATTCCTTTACCAGCTCCACGAGTAACTTCAGGGCAAGGGGATGACCATCCACGCCTATAGCCAGTTCTTCCAGCTTTTCAGGTTCCACTTCGTTAAGCCCATTGCTAACAAGGTAGTCAACTGCAAAATCCTTATTCAAACCTTTGAGGTCCTGTTTATCCTCATTTTCTACCACATCAATTAGTTTTTCCCCGTTTTCGAGGATAGGAAGAGTTCGATGGTCAATTTGTATTTGATTGATATTATATATTTTAACATCATATGTTTATATTATGGGAAAAAGAGGTCCAAAACCACAATTCTTTGACGTTGCTT
>JGI20225J20221_1000973_pt1 | contig 42224 bp, 46 predicted proteins | sample BioMet4_FD_20221 | JGI IMG/M metagenome (IMG submission 20221)
TCGAGACAAACGAAAGTCGGAGCGACGCCGACGTCGATGTTATGCGAGGCGGCGAAGTCGACCATTTCCCCCGCGGCTAAGGCAAAAGCCTTGGCCTCGGCGGGGGTCTTATTCATTTTCCAGTTGCCAAGCAGCAATTTCTTCCGCATGGTTTTGTCCTTACGCCAAGACATCGACGCCAGGAAGATGGCCATCGTTCTCAATCATCTCGAGCGAGGCGCCGCCGCCGGTAGAAACGTGGGAGAAATCGGTCTTGTAGCCGAATTGTTTGACGGCCGAGGCACTATCGCCACCACCGCAGACGGTAAAGGCTTTGCCTTTGATTTCGCGAATCGCTTCGCAGATGGCTTTCGTTCCTTCTTGGAACTCCGGCTGCTCAAAGACGCCCATCGGGCCATTCCAGAAGATCAGTTTGGCCTTGCGGATTTCCGCTTTATAAAGCTCGCGGGTCTCCGGGCCGATGTCGACGCCCTGGAAGCCATCGGGGATGTCCCCTTTGATGGTCTTGATTTGCCGATCCGGTTTCGGATCGAAGCTATCGGTCACGACGCTATCAATCGGAAGAATGATCCGGCCTTTGGCTTCTTCATAGCAACGCTTGGCATAGTCGAGCTGGTCGTCCTCAACGGGCGAATTGCCGGTTTTCATGCCAAGGGCTTTCTTGAAGGTATAAGCCATCGCACCGCCGATCAAGAGTTTGTCACACTTCTTGAGCAAGGTTTCGATAACCTTGATCTTATCGGAGACCTTGAAGCCGCCAAGGATGGCGACATAAGGACGATCGGAAGCGGTCGGACGGACGCACTTGGTTAAGTTGTCGACTTCTTTGATCATCAAATAGCCTTCCGCGACAATCTTGCCTTCCGCTTTGAGGATGGTCGGGACGCCGACGGTTGAAGCGTGGGCGCGGTGAGCCGAGCCGAACGCATCCATGACGAAGACATCGGCCAAAGCGGCCCATTCAGCAGCCAACTTCGGATCATTCTTCTCTTCGCCCTTCTCGTAACGGGTATTCTGGACGAGCAAAATCTCGCCGTTCTTCAGCTCATCGACCGCCTTCTTGAGTTCGGGGCCGTGGGTAAGCGGGCAGAAATGCACTTTGGTGTCGGGGACGAGCTCTTGGAGAGCCTTGGCGACCGGAGTCATATCGTTTTCTTTCTTCATTTCTTCGATCTTGGCGGCATCGGGTTCCTTCCAATTGATTTTGCCTAAGTGGCTCATCAGGATAACCCGGGCACCTTTCGCGGTTAGATCATTGATGGTCGGGAGAGCCGCCTTGATGCGGTTGGTATCCCGAATCACGCCCTCTTTCTGAGGGACGTTGAAGTCGACGCGAACATAAACGCGTTTGCCTTCGAGTTGCGATTTCGACAGGTCTTTGACAGTAAGCATTGTTTTTATTTGCTCCTTGCGTGTTTTATGATAGCACTCTTTCCGCCACTTCCATATAAATATGGAACATTTTACCGACTGAACGAAAAAAGGCCCTTACCCGAAGGCAAGAGCCCAAAGATCGATAGGTGGCTTCGACGAATTAAGCGGCAATCGGAGCCGAACTGCTGCCGGATACGTATTCGCTCGCGTTCGGAGCGGCAACCACGACATCTTTGCCCTGGAGGAAGCTCACATTGTACTTGAAAGCCAAAGCGGCTTTCTCAGAGAGCGAGGCGTAGGCGCTTGGAACTTCGGCGCTCGCGCCAGCGACGCTCTGATAGATTGCGCCAAAAGTGGTGTCGACGCCGATATCGAGGTCAAACGAAGAGGAGATCAAGCCTTTCTCGTCGAAAGTGATCTTGAAATCGCAAGCGTTGACGTTGAGAAACTGAATAAGAAGGGCGGCCGCCGAAGCCATGCCCCCAGCTGCACTCGAACTGCCGGCGTTCTTTGCGGCGAGGAGAGCCACAAGCGAAATGAGATCGTTCTTCTTGAGCGAGGCATTAAGGCCATAGGTCCCATCAGAATAAGAAACGGTCTGGAAATAATCTTTGTAACTGGCGAGCTGATCCATAGCAGCCGCGACGCTGCTCGTGATTTGAGTTTTGACTTTCTCGCTAAGTACCGGAAGATTCTTCGCGCTCACAGCATCCGGATAGAGATACTTGCCAGCACTGACGGTCGTCGGGTTCGAACTGGTCAAAGAGTCAATGAAATTGCCAAATTGGACGAAAGTTTCATTCGAGGCATCGGTATAGACGTTGCCATTGGCAAGATAAGCGGCAACCTTCATGTTGGCGTAATCGCCAGTGATAGCCGAAGCGGAAACGCCTTCGACGTTGAACTTGGCGCTGGCCGAGGCAACGACGGAAGCTTTGAGGTCGGCGAGCGAAGTTGCGGATAAACCAGAAACCATCGCTTCGAAGCTTATGTCGCTAAGGGAAGCGCTCGCCTTAATCGAATTGATCGGATTTGCGCTCGAAGAGCCCGCATCCGCTTGGAGAGCAGCCAAGTCGTCCGACTCGTTCATTTCCGCCGGAATGTTGATATCAACATTGGCCGAAAAACTGGCGGTGGCTTTGATGCCCAATGCATCGGAGGCCGTCTCCGCTTCCATCGCCTTCTTCAAAGTGGCAGTTGCTGTGGCAAGGTCAATTGACGAAGCAGTCACATTGTTGTTGGTGCCGCAGGAGGCGAGCAAGACCAAGGAAGAAACAACAAGAATGATTTTATTTTTCATGATGAACAAATAAGCGGACTCCTTTTTTCCGCATTTTTATCATAACTCCGCCCCCGCTAACTGAAAAGAAAAAAGAGAAAAGAGGGGGTTTGCAATCAAAAAAAGCCCAATTCCGAGGGAAATGGGCTCTTTGCTAGCGGATTCTTAACGATTATGCTTACTTGCAGCCAAGGACTTTGCCGTAAGCAGCGGCAAGGCGGATGTACTGGCAGGTGAAGCTGTACTCGTTATCGTACCAACTGACAACCTTGACGTACTGCGTTCCTTCCGGATCGCTGTAGATCATGGTTTGGGTGGCATCGAAGATCGAGCCGTGGGTCTCGCCAAGGATATCGCTGGAGACGATTTCGTCTTCGGTGTAGCCAAGGACGTCCTTGAGTTCGCCTTCGGAAGCGGCTTTCATCGCGGCGTTGACTTCGGCGACATCGGCCGCCGGTTTCTTCAAGGTCAAGCTGAGATCAACAAGCGAACCATCGATGACCGGGACCCGGATGGCTCCGCCCTGAAGGCGGCCCTTGAGCGAGGGAATAACGAGGTTGATCGCTTTGGCGGCGCCAGTCGTGGTCGGAACGATGTTGGCGGCAGCGGCCCGGCCGCGGCGGAGGTTGCCCTTGGCGAGGTCAAGCGTGGTCTGATCGTTGGTGTAAGCGTGGACCGTGGTCATAAAGCCACCCTTCACGCCATACTTCTCTTCGAGGACTTTCATGACCGGAGCCAAGCAGTTGGTGGTGCAGCTAGCGCCCGAAATGACCTTCATATCTTTGGTCAGTTTGTCGGTGTTGACACCATAAACGAAGGTCGGAGTATCCTTGTCCGACGGAGCCGAGATGATGACGCCTTTGGCGCCGTTCTCGACGTGGACCATCGCATCGGCGACGCCCTTGAAGCGGCCAGTGCATTCCAAAACGAGGTCAACCTTGTAGTCACTCCATTTGAGGTTCTTCGGATCTTTCTGACCGAGAACCGGGATCTTCTTGCCCTTCCAGATCAGGTTGTTGACGATGATGTTGCCAGCTTCGTCTTTGACGACTTCGCTGTCGATCTCATCCTGGTGCCAGCCTCTGTGGGTGGTATCATACTTTAAGAGATAGGCTAAGGTTTTCGCGTCGACCAAATCGTTGATCGCGACGACTTCGAATCCGCCTACGTCGTAGGCTCTGCGGAATGCGAGACGGCCAATGCGTCCGAATCCGTTGATGGCTAGTTTAATTGACATTCTATGATGTCCTCCTTATCTAAACCGCATTTATGATTATACAAACGAAAACCAAAAAGGGAAAGATACAAGCATGGAAATATCGATATATCGCTTTACTCTTTAGAGTAACTGATCGAGCGGGACCACGCCGCGGAAGAGTTCTTCAAGGGTGACGCCGAGGCCAGCGGAGAGACGGGCGAGGACTTTGAGGGTCGGGTTGCGCATCCCCCTTTCCAAATCGGAGAGGTAACTTTTGGTGAGCCCGCACTGAAGGGCCAAGGCCAATTGAGAATAATGGCGTTCCTTCCGCAGATAGGCCACCCGCTTCCCGAGTTGGGAGAGCACATCGAGACTATTGGCGTTTTTTTCGTTCATGTTCCTGCGCTTTCTGGTATTCCTCATCGAGGGAACGGAAGAGATGATTCACATTGCTTTTGCTGATCGCGGTATTGAGTTCTTCCGACAACATTCTCCTTAAATCATCCAAGGAGGCATCGGGGTTTTTGAGCCGCAGTTGCAGGAGGGATTTCAACTTGGGATTATCGATTTTGTCGAAGCCGACGCTCTTTTCGAAATAGTGGATCTCAAGAATCTGCCGCTCAGCCGCCTTCGTCGTCTTGCCATAGTTGGCGGTATCGATGTTACGGAGGCGGTTATCGATGTTGGCGAAGTCGCGGTCGACCCGGATGTTCTCAAATTGAAGGCAGGCTTGCTTCGCCCCGATCAAAATCAAAAAATCCGATATCTCGTCGCTCCGTTTGAGATAAACCACATAGCGTTTCCGGCGAAGGACGATCTTGCTGTTAAACTGGTGATTCGCCGCCTTGTTCCACTCCCTGCTCAAGGCTTTGGCATAGCCTTCATCGGCCAAGGCGATCTCGAGATGGTAGTTGCTGGAGACGGGGTCATTGACCGAACCGGCAGCCAAGAAAGCGCCGGAAAGGTAGGCAGCGGCGCTTGAAGGGGAAGCCAATAAGCTTTTCGGGAAAGCCGGGGCGAAGAAATCGACCTGAAGGTCGTTCAGGATGTCCTCGGCCTCTTTGCCAACCAAAACATGGTAGACGACTCGCTTGAGGAAACCGGCGCTCCGGGTGTAGGCGAAATGGGGTTCGACCCCATAGAGTTCATGGAGATACTGATAGATGGTTTTGGCGATCGACGCTGATTCGCTTTGAAGTTCCATTCCCTCTTCGCCTTTGGTGAGACGCAGATAGCCATTGATGCGAATGAACGCCGAAAGAAGGGCCCGTTTCTCCTCATCGCTTCGCGGACTCCGGGCGGCTTCTTCTTTAGCCAATAAGGCAAAGGAAATCGGCTTTTTTTCCATCAATCCTTCTCGTCCTCGACGTAGCGGTAGATCGGAAGAGCGTCGTGTAGGGAAAGAGTGTAGATCTCGGTGGTCGCCGTATCATTAACAATCCTTCTCGTCCTCGACGTAGCGGTTGATCTCGCGGTGATAGACCGTGCAGGTGTATTGGTTCTTATAATGGGCGAAAAGTTCTTCAGCGACGAAAACCGAACGATGCTGGCCGCCACTGCAACCGACATCGACAGTCACGTAAGAACGACCTTCTTCGATTGCGCTTTCAAAATAAGGATCGAGAACCCCATAAAGTTTTTCGAGCATAATCGGGGTCTTCGGATCTTTGCGGATGTATTCGACGACAGGCTTATCAAGCCCGGTCAGACGCGAAAGCTCTTTGACCCAATACGGATTGGCCAAGACCCGGGCGTCGATCACGATCTCGGCATCGCGCGGGAGACCATACTTATAGCCAAAGGAAGAAAAGATCACGTTGAGGCGGCTTTTCTGATCCCCCAAGATCGCCGAGGCTTTCTTGCGAAGATCCTTTTCGGTGAGGCCAGTCGTGTCGATATAGACATCGAGGAGCGGCTGGACTTCTTTCATCGCTTTCTCGTCCATGTCAAGCGCCTCTTCTAGGGTATAACCTTTCGGCTGAAGCGGGTGGATGTGGCGGGTCAAGCGGAACCGAGTCAAGAGAACATCGCGCGAGCAATCGAGGCCCACCACTTGGGTCTCGAAGGCTGGATCGGAACGCAAAAGCGTGGCCGCGTCTCCAATTTTGACGATATTGACGAAGAGGGCGTTTTTGGCGTACTCCTTTGGCTTGGCTTTGAAAACATCGAGCAAAGACGGGATCATTGAGACCGGCAACTCCTCGATCACGTGGTAGCCTTTTTCTTCGCAAACCGAGGCGAAGGTCGTTTTCCCCGCCCCGGCGACGCCGCTCACGAGGACGAGTTTCATTTTCGTGTCCATGCCTTTATTTAACTCCCTGATTACGGAGATAATTGAGAACCCCTTGGCTCGCCAAGGCTCCATCGCTGGCAGCCGTCACCACCTGGCGCAGATTCTTTTTCACGATGTCGCCCGCTGCGAATAAACCCGAACAAGAAGACATCATGTTGGAATCGACGGGGATGAAACCCCGGTCGAGCATCAGGTTGAGCGGCGAGAGGAAGGAAGAAGCGCTCTTTTCGCCTAAAAGAGGGAAAATTGCGGCAATCCCCACTTCTTTCTGAATCCCATTTGACTCAAAAAGAATTGATTCGACGGCTGAAGCACCGCGGATTTGCAGGATTCTTGCATTCGGATAGCTGACGACGTTGGCCCGGCTTAATAGATCTTGGCTGAGCGGGGTTGCCCCCGTCAAGGAATCGGGCGAAAGGAAATAAAGGGTGTGAACAAGATTGGCCAGATAGAGCCCTTCTTCGTAGGCTTTCTCGCCTTCGCCATAAAGGGCAACGTCTTTTTTGCGGAAAAGCGGCCCATCGCAGGTCGCGCAATAGGAGACGCCTTTTTGGAGATGCTCTCTTTCGCCCGGAATGCTCGGGACATTGGCTAGGCCCGAGGCCACCACAACCGCAAAAGAGCGATAGGTCTCCGCCCGAGTGCGAATTTCAAAATAAGGAGCGGCGAACGAAACGCTGACGACCTCGGCAGCAGTGACCTGGACGCCTTGTTTTTCGGCGCCGGAAATAAAAGCCTGAGCTAACGTAAAGCCATCGGTGGGACCGAAGCCTGGATAGTTGGCAATTTCGGCGAGATTGAGCAGTTTGCCGCCAGGTGCGCTTTTTTCGAGGAGTAAGGGATCAAGACCAGCCCGTTTCAAATAGAGGGCGCAACTTAAACCAGCCGGGCCCGCGCCGATAATGATGACTTTCTTTTCGATCATGCTTCCACCGCCTTATGATCTTTCATGATAGCGCGCTTTGAGGGGAAAAACACCTTACAACGCTTCCGGGTGGTCGCTTTCCCCATTTTCCTGAGCTCGGAGTAAGGCCTTGGCCTTTTGCTTTTGACTGAAGAGCTCGGCAAAAGCCGCGCTCGCGGAGAGGAGAAGAGCGAGGGCGTAAAGGACAAAACCATAGGAGAGCGAATAGGCGATGGCCCCGCTGGTGCCCTTCGTGGGCAGCGTGGTCCAATTTTTGCCAAGCAAGAAGAGAACCGCGCTGAGCAAAGCGCTGGCAAAACCCGCCCAAAGAAGGGGCGAATAAGCTTTTTCTTTCTTAAAGAGGCGGACCAAGAAAGACAAAAGATAAAGGATGAGGGACAAAAGCCCGATGATGAAGGCGAGGAGAAGAGCCGGCGCCTGCCCTGAGAAAAGGAGGGCAAAGCCTTGGTAGCGCTCGAGGACACTGGCATTCGTGCCGTTCCCGATCGAAGCGGTCAAACTCGGCAAGAAAAGGAATAGTGAAGAGGCGAGGGCGAAGAAGGCGGAAAAAGAGGCGGGGATCAGCGAATGTTCTTTTGCCATCAGATAATCGTGGAGATGGAAAAAGAGCATCAGCCCTAGGCCAAGCACGATGTAAACGATCGAGTTCGAGATGCTCCAACTGTTGTCGGCCCCCATGTTGAAGGTACTATCGCGAAGCGGCTCCATGATGAGGCGGACGACGCCATACCAAAGAAAATAAGCAGCGGCGATGTCGCCTTTGACCACGAACTTTTTAAGCCCTTTCCCAAGACCATAGACCAAGAGGAAATAGCCAGCGATATTGAGGAGGCTTTCAATGAGGAAAAGCGGGACGTGGATCATTCCACTTTCAAGGTAACCCCCGGCATTATTGGTGTTCATCTGGAGGGCGAGCCAGTTCGGTAGCCAAAGCCAACCATCGCTCAATTTGACGCTGGCGCCATAAACTTCGCTATTGAAGAAATTGCCCCAGCGGCCGATGGCCTGGGCGAGCAAAATCGTCGGGAGGCAGACATCCATCGCCCAGCGGAGATTGACGTACTTCCGGCGGTAATGGAGGAACAAAACTCCGGCTAAAACCCCGGCGAATGCCCCGCCGAGAATCGTGAGACCCCCGTTCCAAATCTCGAAGATCGAGCCAATGTTGCCCGCGGCGATCTGACTGGCAAATTCCCGTTCGTAGTTGCCAACCACATACCAAATCCGGGCGCCGATCACCCCGGCGGGAAAAGCAATCAGGACCACAGTATCGAGGATGCCGTGCTTATGGAATTCCTGATAGAACTTATGGTCGCAAACCCAATAGGAAATGCAAACGCCAAAGAGAATCAAGATGCCATAAAAGGCGATGTGGAGCGGTTTGTAGTTCGCGATATCGGCGGAGGTGGTCCAGAGCCAACCGCTCCCAGTCAAGGAGAAGCCGTTGACGAGCGGGTAATAAAGATAAGGCGCCAAGCCTTCGGTCCACATCAAGAAAAACAGAATCAGGAAAGGAATATCGCCCCATAAAAGATAAGTAAAGATCTTTTTTTGCGGATCTTTCATCTTCGTCTTGTAGTAATGAAGAGCAAAGCTGCTCGATAAAAGCGAAGCGCTGAGAGCGAAGAAGGCCATGCCAATGAGGGCGAAAGACAGCTGATAAGGATAAGAGATCGCTCGTCCCGCAAAAAGATTGGTGGCGTAACTCGTCATCATTTTCCATTCTGGATGGGCGAGGAAAAGAGCGAGCATCAGGAGGGTGAAGCCCACCGTGATTGCCCCGATGCAAGAAAGGAAGATCCTCGTCTCTTTCTTCGAAAAGGAAGCTTCGGTTGGGTTCTTGATGAAGTCACGGAGAAAATAAACCAAATAGCCAACGCCAACGGCGGCGAGGAGAAGCGCTACAACCAAAACTGCGATTGCCATATTTTTATTTTACTATTCCTTTTGCTGGTTGGCCTCGGCATCAGCGAGGACCTTTTTCAAGAACTGCCCGGTGTAGCTTTCTTTGACTTCGCTGACCTCTTCGGGGGTGCCCGTTGCCACCACCTGCCCGCCACGGTAGCCGCCTTCGGGTCCGATATCAATCAGATAATCCGCCACTTTGATCATGTCGAGGTTGTGTTCGATCACGATGACGCTATCGCCATGGCTCACGATACTTTGAAGCACGGCGATCAGCCGTTTGACATCATCGCTATGGAGGCCGGTCGTCGGCTCGTCGAGAATGTAGACTGTTTTGCCAGTCGGCCGCCGCTGGAGTTCGAAAGCGAGTTTGACCCGCTGGGCCTCCCCACCAGAGAGGGTGGTCGCGGGTTGACCGAGCTTGATGTAGCCTAAACCCACGTCATAAAGCGTTTTGATTTTGCGGTAGATTTCGTGTCGATTCTCAAAGAAATGCATCGCTTCTTCGACCCGCATTTCAAGGACATCGTTGATGTTTTTGCCTTTGTAGTAGCACGAAAGGGTCTCTTGGTTATAGCGCATCCCATCGCACTCATCGCACTTGACGTAGACGTCGGGCAAGAAGTTCATCGGGACGTAGACGACGCCAGCCCCTTGGCATTTCTCGCAGCGGCCGCCTGGCACGTTGAAAGAGAAGCGGCCCTTGTCGAAGCCTTTTTCTTTGGCTTCAGGGGTTTGGGCGAACAAATCGCGGATGTCATCGAAGACTTTGGTGTAGGTGGCCGGATTGCTCCGTGGCGTGCGGCCGATCGGCTCTTGCGTCACGTTGACGACTTTGTCGATGTAGTTGAGCCCGGTAATCGAATCGTAGGCGCCGGGAAAGGTCTCTTCGCCCGAGAGTTTCTTTTGAATCGCCTTAAAAAGCGTCTCATTCACCAGCGAGGACTTACCACTCCCCGACACGCCCGTCACGACAGTCAATGTCCCTAAGGGAAAACTGACGGTGATGTTCTTGAGGTTATGGCATTTGGCCCCTTTGATCACGATCTTGCGGCCATTGCCCTTCCGCCGCTCCTTGGGAACGGCGATGTATTTGCGGCCCGAAAGATAATCGCCCGTCACCGAGGCGGGGGCGTTTTCGATGTCCTCGACCGAGCCGGTAGCCACCACTTCGCCGCCATGGATGCCAGCCCCGGGACCGATATCGACGAGATAGTCGGCGTTTCGCATCGTTTCTTCATCATGTTCAACCACAATGAGGGTATTGCCGAGATCCCGCATTTCCTTCAGGGTCTTAATCAACTTCATGTTGTCGCGCTGATGGAGGCCGATCGACGGCTCATCGAGCACGTAAAGGACGCCCGAAAGGCGCGAGCCGATCTGGGTGGCCAGCCGAATCCGTTGGGCTTCGCCGCCCGAGAGGGTCATCGCCAGGCGGTCGAGCGTCAAATAATCGAGGCCGACATCGACCAAGAAAGAGGCACGATTGTGAATCTCTTTGAGGACCAAATCCGCGATCTGCAACTCATTTGGGCTGAGTTTCGCCCGGGTTTCGTCCAGCCAAACCAGGAGTTTATCGATGGTGAGGCAGGTCGCCTGATAGATGTTGAGCCCGTTGACCTGGACGGAAAGGGCCGCTTCGTTGAGACGGGCGCCATGGCAAGTTTCGCAAATACTGTCCCGCATGAACGACTCGTAAAAAGGCATCATCCATTTCGAGGTAGTCTCGCTATAACGGCGTTCGATCATCGTCTTGACCCCTTCGACTCGGCCCCACTTGTGGGTCTGGTTGCCCGAACTCGAAGTTAAAACGTGATTGATGTCACGGTCGGAACCAAAGAGCAAAATATGCCGCTGCTCCTCGCTGAGATCCTGCCAAGGCACATCGTAGGGAATCTTGTAAGCATCCATCAAAACGCAGAACTCTTGCCATTCGAGGTTCGAAGTGCCAACGGTATTCTTGTAGTAACGGATCGCCCCTTGGTTGATCGTTTTCGTCGGATCGGGAACCAAGAGATCGACGGCGACGCTCCGAGAGATGCCTAGGCCCTTGCAATCAGGGCAATAGCCTAACGGGGCGTTAAAAGAGAACAGGCGCGGCTCGAGTTTCGGCACCGAAAAGCCACACTCAGGGCAGGTATGGTTGCTCGAGAGAAGCTTTTCGCCTTTCTCGGTGTAGATAATCAGTTCGCCCTGGCCCCAATCGAGGGCGAGATCGATATCCTCAGCCACCCGGCTCCGCAGATCCTTCTTGATGATCAAACGATCAATGACGATATCGATGTCATGGCGTTTGTTCTTTTCGAGCTCCCCCACTTCTGCAAGGAGTTTGAATTCGCCATCNACCCGNANNCGTTCNAAGCCNTGCTTTTTGATNTTNTCNAGNGTGTCTTTTTGCGTGCCTTTTTCGTGTTTGACGATCGGCGAGAGGATCTGGATTTTGGTCCCTTCTTCATATTGGAGAACCCCATCGGTCATCGCCGCCGGCGAGAAAGCCACGATCGGCCGGTGATGATGCGGACAATAAGGAACGCCGACCCGGGCGAAAAGAAGACGGAAGAAATCATAAATTTCCGTCACAGTCCCTACGGTGGATCTCGGATTGTGCGAAGTAGTCTTCTGGTCGATTGAAATCGCCGGCGATAGGCCTTCGATCGAATCGACGTCAGGTTTATCAACCCCGCCTAAGAATTGGCGGGCATACGGGCTCAGGGATTCGACATAGCGTCTTTGACCCTCGGCGTAAATCGTATCGAAAGCCAAGGTGGATTTGCCACTGCCAGAAAGCCCAGTGAAGACGGTTAGGGTATCTTTCGGGATCACCACATCGACATTTTTAAGGTTATTTTCGCGTGCGCCTTTGACGACGATATATTTCTTGCTGTCCATAATGCTTGTCTATTATAACGGAACGTTTCCGCGTACGCACGCGAAAGGACTCGCACTAGATTATTCTATCAAGGAGGTTATAATAAACCGCGCCGGGACGTAGCACAGCTTGGTAGTGCACTACCTTGGGGTGGTAGGGGTCATGGGTTCGAATCCCACCGTTCCGACCATTTTATAAAATAGCGCCGACAAAATCGGCGCTTTTCTTATAATTGTAAATAATTTTGCACCAGATTCGCACCAGAAATGCCGATAAAAGTTTACTGACTGCCGTTTTCTCATTTTCATAGGCATTTTCATGACAAATCATGATTTTGTTTCCAAAGAGCACACAAAAACGCCCCCTAAATCCTCCGCAACAACGAGAAAGGTGGGCCAAGTTAAGGATGCACAAATGCGTTTGTTCAATCAAAAGGATAATTAAAGCCATCATCGTAATCGAATATCTCTAAGGCAAAGAAAGAAACAAGGCTTCGCGCAATTAGAAGCCATGCTAATGTACCAATCGAAAGAAAAACAACAACAGTCATACCCCAGTTTCCGGTTCCATCAGCGTTCAAAACAATCCAATTACTATTCCATCCATTAACCCCAAAAGCAGTCAAAAAAGATGCTAAAGGCACGCCGATGGCAAAGAAGAAATAGATTGACCAATCAATGATTTTAGCTTTTTGCCCGCTTCCAAGGCGTCTATTGTAATGCCCGCTGGAATAATGACCTTTGCCTTCAACTTCGTCCATAAACCATTCTTCGGTACCCTTTCCGGATCGTTTTCGAAGAAGTCCAACGATGAATAAAGTGGCAAAAACGACGAAAAGAGCTGAACCTAAGCCAAAAAAGACCCACTTTAGAACTATTTGAGAGGAAGAATCGGAAGAAGCGGTCGCCCAAGTGGTAAACATTGCAATCGAGAACGAAAGGGCCGTTAATGAGCCGTTGAAAGGCGCAAGACCATTCCTGTATTCTTTCAACGCATTTTTCAGTTTGGATTCGCTTACTCTGACGTACGTTTCCGGTATATCGATTTGTTTTTCTTCCATTCTCTTTTTCCTCTTTTGCATAGTATATTCGAACGAAAAGAAAATGGGTTATTTTATCTACATCTCAGGGCCGTCGTCTTCGTCTTCGCTCTTCTTGTCGTCCTTGTCTTCGGGATCTGGTTCAGGTTCCGGGGCGGGCGCTGGGCTTCCGCCATTTCCCGAACTGCCTGAAGTCGGCTTGGCAATCGGGTGCGAGGTGAAGAAAGTCCCGACGCTGTTCTCCTCGTTGGGGAATAGGCGCGAGTGATAGGAAAGGATCGTCCCCTCGGTGTCGCCCAGCCAACGGGCAACGATGCGAAGCGGAATCCCCTCCTTAATCAAATTGGACGCGCAACTGTGGCGGAACTCGTGGACCTTGATGGGCGGAAGGACAACCATCGACTGAACCTTTCAAATGTTATTGGTGCCATCTAAAGTTGCCATTTTCAGATATAATTAAAATGTATGAATGGTATTTCTAAGATTCTCGGCTCAAAAGAAAATTTTTCTTTTGAGGCGAAAGCCTCCCAAGGTGGTATTCCTGCCAGTTTATGGGAAACTTACTCCTCTTTTTGCAACACCGAAGGGGGAACAATCGTTTTAGGGGCGGAAGAGCTCAAAGACAAAACAATCCACGTCATCGGGCTTCCCAACGCCTATAAGACCGTCGTCGATTTTTGGAACGGCGTGAATGACCCCAACACCGTTTCCGAGAACGTCCTTCAGAATAAGGACGTCACCATAGAGACTCTCGATGCAAAGGAAATCGTTGTTATAACAATTCCCGTTTTGCCCCGCTACAAGAAGCCAATCTTCATTCACAATAACCTTCTCCACGGAACCTACAAACGCGACAACGAGGGCGACTACCCCTGCACCCGCGAGGAAATTCAGGCCATGCTCCGCGATCAAACCGCCCTTTCGCTTGATTTCGCCCCAGTCGAAGAAAAAACTCTCGACTCTTTGGACGAAGACTCTATTTCAGCTTTCCGAAACCGTTTCCAATCCGCCAAGCCTAATCACGTTTTCCTCCGCTACGATGAAGAGGACTTCCTTCGCCAAATAAAAGCGGCCGCCAATGACAAAGACGGAAAGATTCGGCCGACCCACGCGGGGCTCCTCATGTTCGGAAAATGGCAAGAAATCGTCGATTTTTACCCCGCTTTTTTCCTTGATTATCAAGACCACCGGGAGGAGACTCCGACGGTGCGCTGGACGGATCGCATCTATTCGAACGAAGGCAATTGGTCTGGCAACGTCTGCGATTTTTATTTCCGAGTCGTCCCCAAGCTCGTGGCTGACCTTCCTCTTCCTTTCAAAATGAAGGAAGACGGCGTGACGCGTGATGATGATACCGACCTCAGAAAATCGGTTCGAGAGGCCCTGACCAACGCCTTGGTCAACGCTGATTACGATGGGAGAATGGGCGTTGTGGTCAAGAAATATCACGACCGCTTCGTCTTCGAAAACCCGGGCCTTTTCAGGATTCCGGTGAAAGACGCGATCAAAGGCGGCCTCTCCGATCCGAGAAACCTCGCCATGATGAGCATTTTCAATCTCGTGAACGTCGGCGAAAAGCAAGGCGGAGGCATCCCCTTGATGTTTGAGACCGCCAAGGGAGAAGGCTTCCCGGAACCGATGATAGAAACGCGCTCGGATTTGGGGAGAACCACCATTACTTTGTTTGTTTCCAAGCCATTCACTACCCAGAACACTACCCAGAACACTGCCCAGAACACTACCCAGAAAGAAATCGGCAACCCCGAAAGGACCCTATTGCTTCTTAAAGAAAACCCATCGATGACGAGGGCCGAAATCGCGAAAAGCCTGGGAATCACTCCGGACGGGGCCAAATTCATCATCGACTCTCTGAAGGCCCAAGGAAGAATTAAAAGAGAGGGATCCGACCGAAAAGGAAAATGGATTATCCTCAAATAGGTTTCCATTTCCACCGCAAAACGACAAGAAGACTTGAACAAGGCTGAAAAGTGGCCCCAATTTGGCACCTGTTGCGGCTGGATACCCATTTCGTTTCCCAAATTTTTGAGGCATTTTGAAGCACTAAAACATACGATATTTTCTTGTCTTTTAAAGTGAAGAAAAATCGCTCTATTTACATTCGCTCACCGATATCCGAAAAATCGCTCTATCTTCCCACCGTTCCGACCATTTAANAAAATAGCGCCGACAACATCGGCACTTTTCTTGTAATTGTTAATTTCCTTGCACCAAAATTGCACCAAAAATCATCAAAACGAGGTAAGAAAACGCCCTGAAAATCCTTTCAGAATTCTGAACGCATCCGCCAGAAAGATCCGATGGTCTTTGCCGATAAAACAACCCCGTGCTTCATGCGCCCCCTCCTGCCATCGACGAAATATGCAAAGCAGGAACCAAAATAAGGTCTTTGAGGCTGGGCCATTTCCATTTTGCGGAAATGGAAAACAACAATTTCTCGATTATTTTGAATCGGCTAGCCAAGAACTGTTCAGCTCTATTTAAACACTTGAACACTTTTTTTGAACAGTATGAACACTTTTTTGAACAGTATATAACGGAAGGCGAAGGAGATTCCTATGGCCCTTGAAGGTTACCAAAAACTCGAAGAAAATCAAACGGTTGAACTCAAAGAGACGAAAGGCGGACTGCCCAAAAGCCTTTGGGAGACCTATTCCTCTTTTTCCAACACCTGCGGTGGGACTATTTACCTTGGCATCGCCGAAAAGAAAATCAAGCCCAACGATATCTCCGGGGTGAGCAACCCTAGCGAACTGATCAAGGATCTTTTCGCCAGCGCCCGCAATCAGGGGAAAGTGAATAAGTGCTTTCTCCGGGAAGACGACGTCAATGTTGTTTCGACCCCGTTAGGCAATATCGTGGAAATCGTTGTTCGTGAAGCCCCGAGACGAGAAAAACCGATTTATCTGAATAGGAATCTGGCGATGTCTTATGTCCATTATAGGGACGGGGACCATCTTGCCACTGCTTCCGAAATCAAATCGATGGTCGTCGATAACGGCGAGACATCCTATGACTTACTCCCCCAACCCGATGGGCTATGGCTTCGACGCGGTTGACCCGAAAACGCTCTCCCGCTATCGAGAGGAACTCAACAAAAGATACCCAGCCAACATCTATAAGGATGCCTCAGACGCAGATTTCTTGAGGAAAATCGGCTGTTTCATCAAGGATGGTAGTGGCAAGGAATCGCTCAGCGGGGCCGCTTTAATGATGTTCGCCTCTTCCCCTCTCATCATGACGGTCTACGACAAATACATCTTCGATTGCCGAGAGGCTGACAACCCCAGCGAAAAGTGGACTAATCGCGTTGCCTCCGATGAGCCGACGTGATCGAGGAACATGTTCGACTTCTATGAGAAAGCCATAGGGAGGATCAGCCAATTCCTCCCCCACCCCTATCGGAGCGTGGCTGGAGCCGACATCGGCGGGGAAGACATCTTGGACGCCGTGAAGGAAGCCTTGGCCAATGCCCTGAGCAACTATTCGCCCTTCTTGCCAGGCGGCTTGCTCATCATCAATTCGGGGAAGGAAATCCTTTTCCGCAATACCGGGCGCATCCGGGCGGGGCTAGAACAAGCCGTTAAAGGCGGCGTCAGCGATCCTCGAAACGAAGGGGTACTAGTGCTCTTCCGTCGTCTCGGGATCGCCGATCGGGCCGGAACGGGTTTCCCCCGCATTTTTCAGACGATGGCGGCCTACCATTTCCCGACGCCTGTCTTGCGCGAAAAAGCCGAGCCCGAGGAAACGGAGTTGATTCTATATTTCTTGGCCCAGAAAAACGCGTCCCTCGCCAAAGGCGTCGAGCCACGAGAAATCGTTTCGTTCCTCCTCGAAAAAAGCAAAGAGGGAGCCACCGCCAAAGAGGCCATGGAACACTTCGCGATCGGGCGAACAAACGCCTCAGGCATCCTCAATGATCTTCTTGGGCAAAACGCCATCGAGACCAACGGGAAGAAAGGGCGCGGCAAGAAATATTTTGCCAAGTAAAAAACGAAACGATGATCAAAAAAGACTTGTTCCCGGCTTGTTCCTGACTTGTTCCTGACTTGTTCCCCCTAGTGACCCGATTCTAAAACCAATGAAAACGATGTAAATAGGCCAAATGGCCGGATTCCTTCGATGGCGTCAGCTTGCACCATTTTTGCACCCGTTATGGCTGGGTACTGAACTGCTAGCCTCTAAGAAGACGGCCATCTGCGCATCCGCGGGCAACGATGAGGCGATCGTGGGCAAAGGAGTCTTTCCCATGACGGTGAAGAAAGAGACCGGGTTTCAAGTCGGCAAAACTCTGCTGAGATCCCCCGGGCCCCAAAGAAGGACTTTTCTCTCCCTGGTTTATTCAGAAAGACATTTCTTTTTCGTGGTCTATACTTAATGAGTTCGTTTAAATCTCACATGAAAAAACCACAAAACGTTGATAATCTGAAAATGGGCAACTTCCTTTATGCCTTAAGAAAGGAAAAGGGTATTTCGCAAACTCAACTTGGTCTCCTGCTGGGCGTTACCAATAAAGCGGTCAGCAAATGGGAGACGGGTGAAAACCAACCCGAAGTGGCCATGCTTTATCGATTGGCTGATTTTTATCGTCTGAGCGTCGACGAAATCGTCCAAGGAAAGCGAAATGAGAAAAAGACATCAGTAGACGAACAAGAAGACGATTTGGCAAAACGCCTTGCTGTTTTAGAGAAAAACCAACAAAAAAGCGCGCAACGGTTTTATCTCGTTGATCTTTTTCTGTTTAGCATCGTGCTCCTATTCTTTCTCTATGTTTTCTTCGTCTTCTCCCCTTTTGTTCGTTTTTCATCATCCCCCATCCTCAATTTCTTCGATGGACTCGGCTTTTACTTGGCGATTCCGATCGCCCTTGCTTCCCTTTGGACGGGAATCGGGCTTTTCATTCGCCATTATCAGAACATCAATCCCGTCATTCTGTTCGTGGGTCTGGTTCTCTTCCCTTTATCGCTTTCTATTCTCCTCGCCTTGGGGTTGGTTTTTTTGATCCCAGAGTTTCTCCGCTACCGGAAAAACGCTTTCCCAAGGGAGAATAGTTTTTCAAAGAAAGGCAAACGTTTTGCTCGATTTGTTGGATTAGTCTATCTTGTTTTGTTCCTTTTGGCCTCGCTGAGCGCTTCTATCGGCTTTCTCTTTTCCGAAAAAACTCATTTTCTCATTTCCTTAGTCAGCGTTTTAGCTCTCTTTTTCTCCATCGCCGTTTTCACGATCGTTTGCGCGTTTTTGGCAAAAAAAGAAGAAACGATAGTCTAAAAAAGAGAAGTTCTAGTTAAAATCGACACATTCGATGGCACCCCTCTTGAAAGGGAGGTCTTTTCTTTCTAACCTTTTGCGCATCGGAGGAAAATGGCATGGAAGAAAACGCCTTAGCGCTGATGGTGAACGACTTACGAAAAGATTATGGAAAGGGGGAGTGCGTCACTCACGCCCTAAATGGGGTCAACCTTACCGTTCAGAAAGGGGAATTCATGGCATTGATGGGGGCCAGCGGAAGCGGCAAGAGCACCCTTTTGAATATCGTTGCGACGATGGATAAAAAACGTCCGGAGAAGTTTATATCGATGGCCGAAGCATCGACAGTCTTTCTGCCAATGATCTTTCTCGGTTTCGGCGAGAAAACCTTGGCTTTGTCTTCCAGGATTATGCCCTTTTGGACACCTTGACTGGCTTTGAGAACATCGCTCTTAGTTTGTCGATCAACAACGTTGCGGGCGAAAAAATCCGAGACAAGGTCCTTGACATGGCTTCACTCCTTCATATTGAGGGCATCCTAACGAAATATCCCTACGAGATGAGCGGCGGGGAAAAGCAACGGATCGCCATCGCCCGGGCGATGGCGACCTCGCCCCGGCTTCTTTTGGCCGACGAGCCGACGGGCGCCTTGGACAGCAAATCGAGCCAGACAATCCTCGAGTCCTTTTCTGAATTGCACGAAAAACGAGGCGCCTCGATTTTGATGGTCAGCCACGATCCTTTCGCTTCCTCTTTCGCCGAACGAGTCTTATTCCTTTCGGATGGCAAAAATGTTGGCGAACTGATCCGCAAAGACAAATCGAGAAAGGCTTTTTATGAAGACATCATCGGCCAGATGGCCGAAAAGGAGGCTGAACGATGAACGTCAAAATAGCGCTTCGGGATGCCAGAAAAAGTTTAGCGGATTATGGCATCTATTTTGTCACTCTCACTTTGGCAATCGCCATTTTCTACGCTTTCTCGGGCGCCTATCCCCAGGCGCTCTACCTCATCGGAGCGACGATTGCGGAGAAAAACATGACGAGTCTTCTCACGCTTCAGTATTCCCTTCGGATAGCCTCAATTCTCGTTGGCCTGATGTTTGGGTTTTTAATTCTTTACGCAACCAATTTCTTTTATAAACGAAAGCAACGACAATTCGGCCTTTTCCTTATTCTAGGTTTCCCAAAAGGGAAAATTGCGATCATTATGACGATTGAGATTCTTTTCCCCGCTCTGATCTCGCTTTTCACCGGTCTTCTCCTCGGCGTAGGAATCAGCCAATTATTGGGGCTCTTCACGACTTCTTTATTCTCTACTTCGAAAACAAACTTCGCCTTCTATTTCTCGTGGGATGGGGTTTTATTGAGCGCCGTTTTTTTCCTTTCAGTGATTGCTCTTTCGCTTCTTTTGAGTCTTTTCCGGCTCAACAACGCCTCGCTTCTCAAGGTTTATCTCGGTGGAAGGAAAAACGAAACCGAGGCGTTGCAAAAACGGAAGAAAACAATGATGGCGATGCTCATCGTTTCTTTGCTTCTTCTCCTTTTGTCCTACGGATTGATGATCGCGGCTTTCATCACCACCAGTTTCATCGTTTTCATCACAGGTTCCATTTCCGCATTCCTTTTCTTCTCCGCTTTTTCAACCTTTCTTTTTTCCCGGGCAAAAAGCGATTCGAAACACTACTACAACCATCTTAATTTCTTCGTTCTCAAACAAGCCAACAGCCATATCAACAGCAATGCTTTCAGCCTTGCTTTCGTCGCGCTGACTTTGATTTTGACCGCTTTTCTGATGGCGATGGGCTTCGGAATCAATTTCGGCTACAAAGGACAAGAAACCGTTTGGTTCGGCTTCTCTTATGTCGCCCTTTATATGGGACTTAGTTTCGTGATAAGCGCCTGCGCCATCCTTTCGATCCGTTCCTTGAGCGAGGCGATGGATGAAAAAGAGCATTATCGCTTTTTGTTGACGATCGGCGCCGAAAAAAGACAAGTCAAAAAAGCGCTCCTAAAGGAGCAAGCGCTGTATTTCGTCTATCCTTTGCTCTTTGCCCTGCTCGCCATCGCCATCGGCCTTATCGGCGCCTATAAAGATGCATGGAAATATCTTTCTTGTGACATTTCGCTCGGCATCGTCATCTCCTCGGCAACAATCCTTACCCTTTACGCGGTTTATTTTCTCATCACTTATGGCTTATCGAAACAAATGGTTTTTGAAAACGAAAGAAAATAAAGCACCCTCTCTGATTCGTCATAGGCCAGCACTCTCTCGAGGCTTGTCTATGACGTCTTTGATCGCGGCGATTGGCTGAATCAAGGCACCGTTGTTTCGATCGGGATTTCTAACCTCTCGATTTCGTTTGGGCCATTCCTGGGTCAGCGGAGCGGAACATAATCTCCTCTTTTCGGAGCCTTGGAAGAATAAAAAGAAGAAAACTCAGCTCCAATTAAGATTTCCCGAAAAAAATATTCCCTAGCGGTTGCCATCGATCTCGGCAATGCGATTGAATTTGGGAAGATAATCGGGGCTATCCCGCAAAACATGGACGAAATAATGCTGGGAGAACCCTGATTCTAGCGATTGAAAAAACCCGCCTCACCACAGTTCGAAAACTTGGTAATCTGATGATTTCTCTCCGCTAATCATCAGGAGCCAATTCAAGGATGATATTCGTCAAAAACAATAGCAACCATTTTCTTTGCTTTGGTTTTTCTTCGCATTGCGCTTCATTCTTTCTACGAAAACAGTTTTCAAGATCACCCCTTTGGCGAGTTTCCGCGATCGCCCCATTCTCGCCCCTCGATGCACGAATGACTGTCTCCTATGAAATCGGCAATTCAAAGAAAGCAACGATTGACGCATCGACGGGTAATGATGGCTGCGAAAAAGAAAACAACCACAAAAAAGCCACCTTGAGCGCTAACGACCAAAGGTGGCAAAAAACCTGAACTGCCGGCAAAAGACCGACTTTATTTAGCCTTTGAAACCGAGTCTCCGGTTTTGCCTGAGAAATTGAAGATGAAGGAAAGAATCAGCCAAAGAAAGGTTCCACCAGCAATGGTCCAAAGCGCGATCCAACCATCTTGAGGATCGTCAAAAGAAAGGAAGACGCCTTCATCCGCCAAGGTGAAGAAGCAATCGACGAGCCACATCAAGGAAGCTGCGCCGAAAATAATGGTCAGCACATCGAGGTGAAGTCCCTTCCGGTCACGGAAGAAAAGCCAAAGAATCCCAGCGATGATGGCACAAACTAAGGCGGTAAGGAAATACATGTTATTTCGCTCCCTCCGCTGTCGAAACCATTTTTTTCTGGTGTTTGGAATACTTCAAATAGTCCACCACGAGAACCCCGATTCCCCAAGCGATGGTCAAAACTGCGGCCATCGTGACGCCGACAGTCCCCATCTCATGGAGCATCGTCGCCGTATCCTCCGGGCTCGAAGCAGCGGTCAAGAATGGCGGATAGGGAACGACCTCGCCATGAAGCACATGTTCTCCAGCAAGCAAGAACGCCCCGCCCCAAAGAGTGAGCTCGAGATAGCCAAGCTTCTTGCTCCAGGGAACCTCTGCACCGAATTTCGTCGTATCCCGGGAAGCCTTCTCACCCGAGCGAACCGCTAAAGCGAATTTGTTCTCCTGATGGCGAACGATGTATTTCGCTCCCATCACCACAAGCGCTTCGCCAGCGCTTACCAAGAAACAAGCCATACTGCTTTTTCCTCTTTTCGAATAAATAATAATTCCGTGTTGTCTTTCTTTCAATATTAAAAAACATTATAGAACATTATGTTCGTTAAATATAAAAAATGACAGTTCACTTTAGTAAAAACCCGCTTCCAACGAAAATGACAAAACACCACACCAAGAGAAGGGTTAAATCATGCTCCGAATGCCAGTTCCCTTTAGGGAGCGGAGCGGAACGAAGCGGAAAAGACGAGATTCCGTTTGTTTGAAGAGAAGAATAGTGAATATTATCGAACATTTTGTTCTATTATTAATCACGAGAACACCATGGATCAACGAATCATCAAAACCAAAGAGGCCATTCATCAAGCGTTTTATAGCGCCTTAAAGAAAAAAGACTATACTTCGATCACCGTTCAGGACATTCTCAATGAATCTCAGATATCCCGAAGTGCTTTCTACGCCCATTTCAAATCCAAAGAAGAGGTTCTTTTATCCATTACCTCGGACATTTTCGACCATGTGTTCTCCCGTCGCCTCGAGGGAGAAAAAACCCATGATTTTTCCCAATCGAACATTCTTGAGTATTGGGACTACATCGAACACTATCTTTATCACTTAAAGGACGAAAAAGAATTGATAACTGCTATTCTTTCCAACAACTGCCGTCCTATCTTTTTGCAAGAGACCAAAGAAAAAATAGCACCTTTATCCGCGTTTATCATCGGAGAGCAGAAAGACCGTTATGAAGGCCTTCCTTCCTCTTTGAGCGCCGACATGATGACCGAGACGATCATCAAAGCGACCGAGTATTGGCTTAAAGAAGGCTGCCAGGAAACACCGGAAACCATCGTTGGGTATATCAAAAAACTGAGTGATTGCAGGTAAACCGCATATTTCTTGAAAAATGAGGACTTATGAAGCTGAATTTTTCAATCACGACCTTCTAGACAGGATTTCTTGATTATTTTATCCATGCTTTTGATAAGAGCGTTGCTCAGAAAAAGAACCCCTAACCAATATGCAATGGTTCCAAATTGAGAAGTGGAATTGTTCTTTCAAAGCCGAAATATTCTAGACTTAATCGAACTTTTTTCCTTTTTCCTTATTATCGTTTTCTTTTCAGATTTCTGGCGTTTTACAGTACCGAAAAGCGCTTTCCAGTCCGGGAAAGCGAGGGGGGATGCTTTTCAGGCCACGGATCGTGATGATGTCGGGGAAAAGCCGCCGGCTTTGATGATTGACCGAACAAGCGTCGGGTTGGGGGAGCCATAAGCGAAATTAATCGTGTTGCCTAAGCCGGTTGCGGCGCTGCCTTGTCCGCTAAAAACGTAGAGGTTTAGACAAGAGTATCCGTCTCAATCTTGTTGATATCTTTGTCAAAGACAATCGGGTAGTCGTCCCCGATGTCGAAGCAATCGAACCACCACACCTCATCGCATTTTTTGGCTCTTTAAAGACTTCTGTTCCAGCCGACCCCAATGCTATTTATTAGCAACGATAAAAGAATAGGGCCCCGACTTTCGAAAAAAGCCAAAGCGAAAAGTGAAAGAGAAAAACATTTCTTTCGTCAGCCGCGCTTTTGCTCCCTTGAGATTCTTTGCAATCGGAATTGACGTCTTTCTTCAAAGCCTAGGGGCAAGAAAAGAGGAACAAAGAGCTCCTGCAAATACCCCTTCTTTTGGCTTCACTCGGGGATTTCTCGCGTCTCAATAAGGCTTAAGCCCTTAGGATTCCAACGAAAAGTGACATAATCCCCCACCCCCGGTTTCATCCCCGTATAAGTCGGAGAAAGCTCGGCCGGAATCACAATCTCCCAAAACTGAATTTGGTAACGGCCCTCTTCGATTTTGGCAATCTGGCCCAAATCGCAGAGGTGAAGCCATTGCGAAGGGAATTTGAGTTTCGGATGCGGAGGGAAAAGAGCATCAAACTCCGCCACGGCCTTTTGATCATTGGCTTTCTCAAAGTCTGGCGATTCGAAAAGTTTGCCCTCGACCCCCTTAAGACCATCCGGACGCAGTTCGTAAACCATCAAAGGATCATAAACATTGCCCTCGGGATCGGTGATAGAGAATCTGGCCGCCCTTTGAAAACCAAGCCGCGGATAGTAGTCAGGTTCGCCATAAATGGCGATCGCCGGGTAATCGGTCTGGGCGAGCAGGGCCAGGCTCGCTTCAAAGAGAGCCCGGGCGGTTCCTTTGTTTTGATCGATTGGATCAACCGCCAAGGGACCAAAAGTCACGATAGCGACATCGCCCGCTGTCGTTCGGATGAACGCTTTGCTGTAATAGATTCCCCCGACAATCTTTCCCTCGTTCTCCGCAACCAAACTGAAAGCGGGCAAATAATCGGGGCTATCCCGCAGAATATGAAGGAAATAATGCTCGCTGCAACCCGGTTCATGGCGGTTGTAAAAGGCCCGCCGCACCATCTGCTCGGCGGCGCGGTAGTCCTCTTTTCTTTCAGGTCGAATAATCATAGGCAGTCCTCCAAAAAGTGAATTTAACCGTTTAATTATACAAGGGATGAAAAAGGAAGCCGATTTTGATTAAGAAAAAACCCTTGCTCTCACGAACTTGCCGTTGGAGACCAGCTCAGACTCCCTCGCCAATCCGTAACCGGTTTCGCCCTCAGGCATCTGACTCATGGGGACAATAGCCAATGACCACCGGGGTCAATAAGGCTCCTTTTCTTTTTGCTTCTCTTTAGTATTCCGTTACCTGACCGATCTTTTTGCGCATAGATCGCTTCGGCGACCATCGGCAACGCCAGGTTGAACGAGGCGTAGAAGCCTTTGAAAAGGATAGAACCGATGCAACGCGAAAGCCCGCTTTTGATCAAAAAAACAAAGAAGCATTCTTGCCTGCCCTTTGCGCACCATCGTTTCATTGTTATTCTTTGAAAAGCCATTGAAAAGCGAGCGTCAGGATTGACAACTTTCTTTCTTCACGCTCATCACCGCTATTTTTCATATTATTATCATCGTCGGAACACTGGCTTCGTTCCATCTCATCTCCCTCGGACGAAACCGTCAATAACGTTTAGGCTTCATGGACACCGCCCAGCATCGGCGGGCCACCCGCCTCATGGTCATTTTGATTTTCAGCGGCGCTGATCTCGAAAGGGTCTTACTCAAAAAAGCCGAGGAAGAAACCAAAGGAAATCCCTGCGAAAATCCACGTTAAGAATCGGTTTTTCTTTCCTTTTTTCGCTCGAGATTCCGATACTCTTTAGGAGTCACTCCATAGGTTTTCTTAAAGGAGCGGGCGAAAAAGTTCGCCGAATGAAAACCAGAGGAAAAAGCGATGGACTTCACGCTTTCATCGGTTTCTTTGAGCCGCGTGGCGGCCAAAGAAAGACGGAAAGACGAAAGGTAGGCCATCGGTGAAAGATGAAGTTGGTGACGGAAAAGCTTGCTCAGATAACTCGGGGAAACCGCAAGGTTATTGGCCAAACACGTCAAGGAGACATCTTCGGAATAATGGGTCTTGAGATAGGCCAAGGCCTGCTTTAAATCCAAAAGAAAAGGGGGTCCTTCTTTCCGCTCTTGTTTTGAAAGATGAGGCAAGGTAGCGTCCCAAAGACGATAGAGCAAAGACTGATAGAGAAGGGGGTCGGCCCCTGCTTCTTTCAGCTGCCAAAATTCCGGAAGAATAAGACAAACCTTGTCGTTCTTGGGCAAAAACAAGGCGGACTCACTCGAAAGATAGGGGGTGAGGTAACGTTCTTCGAACAAAGGGCAGTTCGTCAGCAATAGCGGAGAAAAAATCAAACAAAGATAGGCACAATCCCCCTCGACTTCATAGCCGAAATGAAGGGCGTGGGCATTCACGAAGATCCCTTCGCCCGCCTCGAGATGGTAAGTGATGCCATTCACATCGTAGGCCATCCTCCCTTTCAGGAGGTATGTATATTCAAAGTCTTCGTGAGCATGAGGCAAGGCCCGATGACCTAAAAGAGAAAAAAGGTTGCTGCGTCGGAGATAAAACGGAAAGGCGGGATCGTCATAGGCGACCTTTTCTTCCTGATCCGCAAATAGAGTTTGTGGGCATTGGGGATTTTCCATACTCGTTTGTACTATTCCTATCCACTTCTATCCTAACAAAATTGAAAAGGAATATCATAAAATACTATTTTGGAGGTAAAGACACATGGAAACGATGCGGGAAAGGATCAAAGCCGGGAAGCTCTTCGGCGACGAGTGCGAAGGATTGCCCATGGAAAGGAAAGCCGCCAAAAGACGGATGCGTGCCTTTAATAAAACGAGTGGAGCGGGTTTCGGCTTGGTCCACCGTTATCTTTTGATGAAAAGAATCTTTGGTAAAAAGACCTGGGCCTGGATTGAGCCCCCGTTCTATTTCTGCTATGGCCGCCACATCAAGGTGGGTGACTATTGCTACATCAACGTGAACTGTTCTTTCATCGATGACGGGGAGATTGAGATTGGCGACCACACCGAATTCGGGCCGAATGTGGTCATTGCGACTGTGGGACATCCCGTCGACCCGGAGCACCGACCGCTCATGTATGCCGAGAAAGTCACGATTGGCAAGAACGTTTGGATCGGCGCGTCCACCACGATTCTGCCCGGAGTCAGCATTGGCGACAATTCGGTGATCGGCGCCGGATCGCTTGTCACAAAAGATATTCCCGCCAACGTCGTTGCTTATGGTTCGCCTTGCCAAGAAAGACGGCCAATTTCCGAAGCGGACAAAACAGTCTACCGCCATGGGCGAAAAATCGAAGAAGCAGATCTTGAAGAACTGCGAGCCTTGGAAGGGAAAAAATGAAAATCGAGCACGTTTGTCTCAATGTGAGGGACATCGAGAAAGAGAAAGATTTCTATTGCGGAGTTTTTGGGTTTCGCAGCAATCAAAAATACCATAACGACAAGACCGGATGGGAAAATTATTTCCTTTCTTCCCCCGAAGGCGGGGCGCGTCTCGAATTGCTTTCCCGCGCGAACATGTCACTCAAGATGGTTGAGCGGAACGCCACCTGCATCGTCCATCTTTCATTGGCGATGGGGAGCAAAGAGCAAGTCATCGCGACGACAATTGAGTTGCAAAAGAGGGGTTGTGAGATTCTTTCGAGCCCCCGTTTGACGGGCGATGGTTATTTTGAGAGTTCTTTTCTCGATCCCGAAGGCAATATGATCGAGCTAAGCCTATGAGCAACGTCCATATTCGGCCCTACCAAGCAAAAGATGCGGCAAATCTGCGCTCGATTTGCAAAGAAACCGCTTGGGAAAGCTACAAAAAAGATCCCAAAAAACTCGAGACCGTCCCCATCAATTACCTCGATTATTTTTTGGAACAGGAACCTCAACACGTCTTTGTTGCCGCCGACGAAGATGATTCCGCCGTCGGTTATATCGAATGTGCCACCTCTTACCGCCGTTTTGTCAAAGCGATGAAGAGAATCTACCTGCCACGCTTAATGGCGTACGATCCCAGCCAAATCTCCTTTGAAAAGAAGGGGCTTTTCGCTCTTTTTTGCATCCGGAATTGGCCTTGCCACCTTCACATTAATTTGACGGAAAAATACCAACATCAAGGCTTAGGCAACCAATTGATCGACAGGGCAATTGCGCAATTGAAAAGCGAAGGTTTTCATCGCTTGGCGATCTACTGGGTCAAACGCGGAAGCCCCAGTTATGGTTTTTACCGACACTATGGTTTCAAAGAAATTTTCTATTATGGTCGTGGCCTCGTTTCTTTAGGTATCCGTTTTTGATCCATTCCCTTCCCAAAAGCTTTTTCCGTTTGGCTATGGCACCCTAAAAATCGCTCAAATCGGCTGGCCTTTTTGCTTTTGCCCCATCACGAAAACGAAAATGGCGAAATAGCCAATCCTTTTCACTTGCATCGGGGGCGTGAGCATTCACCTTGCCATCGCCATAATGGCGGATGGCAAAATGAACAAAGAAAGCACCGGATTGGATTTTCGACGTAAGCATTCGTCGTATCATAGGAAAAATAATTAGGCATCGTCGAAACAAAAGCGTCAAAGTAACTTTTTCCTTAGCCGATAAACGAACTGTAGCTCACCGGTTCCGTGACAGAACTCGAAGCAAAATAACCAAAGAAACGAATTGGCTCAGTTATCGGAGCGGTTGTAGCCGTTCTTCATCGCGCAACTGGCGGCGAAGAGAATGGCATCAAGGGCTTTTTCGGTTTCCTTTTTTGCCATTGCGGCGATCGTTTCATTCGCCTTGGCAATGGCCTTTGGAAGATCATCGCTCTTGGCAAACTCCTTATCGTAACGATGGATCAAAGCGGAGGCTTCGTTCGCCACCGCATCCTGGTAACGTTCAATCAGGATTCCACAAAGACCGAAGTGGGCATCGGCGAGAGCGCCGAGCAAGCGACTCGACCAATAGAAAGCATCGGTTGATACTTCCATGGTTGTTCCGCCAAAATAAGCCGGAACGACCGAGGTATGGCTATAGAAGGGCACCATGGCGTTGAAGGCATTCGAGCCAAAGCAAATCCATTCGATCGCCGCATACTCTTTCGGCAAATTCGGCCGGATCTGAGCAATCGACATGAAGGCGGTGCGGGAAATCCCAATCGGCCGATACTTGCCCCTTTCTGGATCCGCGACTTTGCCATAAGGATCGTATGGGGTTCCTTGGAAATGGGATGAAAGGATGTATTTGACCTCCTCGACCGTGATCTTATGCTCAGGCACCAAAGACCAAGGGATATCATCGCTTTCGGGTGTATACTCGGCATTCGGCCCATCCCAACGGATGGTGCGGGGATTGAAATAGCGGCCCATGAACCAAGCGCGCGGGGTGTTGTAAACATGGTCGGAATCATCATGCGAGCCAAAGGCTAAGCGCGGATTGAATGGCCCTTTTTGATCGAGAGCCAGATGGTTTTCTTCGACGAATTCTTCGAGGTCTTGGGAACAGAGGTTCTCTTTCTGCGACCCATAGGCATCGGCAAAATCGAAGCAGTCAAGCCCGAATTGGTTCGGCATGATCACATAGTCTTCATCTTTGACGCGCCGAGCGATCCAGTGGTGGCCGCCGATGGATTCAAGCCACCAAATCGAATCTTGGTCGGAGAAGGCGATGCCGTTCGGCTCATAGGTGCCATATTTCTCTAAGAGCATTCCCAAACGAAGCGCCCCCTCTTTGGCTGAATGAATGTATGGAAGCACCAGGACGACAAGTTCTTCTTCGCCGATGCCGCCTTTTACTTCTTTTTCGCCGTCTTTCGCAGCGACGTATTTGACATAGGGGTCAGCACCAAGGACCCGGGGATTCGAGGTGATGGTCTCAGTGGCCGTCATGCTGATATTCTCGCTATTGATACCTGCCGCCGCCCAGATGCCGTCTTTCTTATCAACATTGGGCATCGCGGTATAGGAGAGCGGATTATCCGGCAGATCTATTTCGACGTGGGACAAGGTTGAAACATAATGGCGCGGTTGGTCCTTTGGATCGACCACCGTCATTTTCTTCACATGGAAGACGCCTGAGGGCGAATCATCATTGCGGGCAATCATCGTCGAGCCGTCCGCACTGGCTTTTTTACCGACCAGAATCGTTGTGCAGGGCATAAAAAGACCTTTCTTTTATTAAGCGAGACCATTCTAGCCGATTGCTTGCAAGAGCGGGGGAAAATCGTTTTTTCCCTCTTTGGTTAGTTCTTTTCTTCTTCCTATTTCGCCATTTTAACGCTATATTGTAAGGGTTCTTTAGGAGGCTGATGCAATGAACATCTGGAAAATCCTCTCAACCATTTCTATCGTCCTCGCCATCGGCTGTTGGTTTGTTTTGGCCACGGTTGGTTTCACCGGAAATCTCGATGGCGGATCCTTGGGCTTCTCCTCATGGGTGGCCATCTGCTTCATTGGCTTTGCTTTCTTTGGAATCCTTTCAGCGGTCTTTGCCAGAATCGGCAAAAAGATGAGCCCTCTCGATGACCACGTCGGTTCAAGTCAAGGCATCGATTCCTTGACTCCGAAAGCGGACTCGGCCGAGCCGAAAGTCGAAGTGAAAACCGAAATCAAAGTCCGCTGCCCCAACTGTGGGACGCTCAACGATGAAAACGCCTCGTATTGCAAACATTGCGGCACTCATTTATAGATGACGACAGGGGCTTTTTTTCTGTTCAAGGCGTCCCCGCTCGTTCTATCCGCCACCAGTAAAACGAGGATTTCCTCGAGAGCTGCGACCTCGATAATGTGGTGATGTCGACGGGTGGTCTTTTTAATCCGCCTTTTTTGGAAATAGCGACACCAATTATTGGGTTTATATCAAGGCGTTCGCAAAGTCCAGCCGGCAGATGGAACGAAGCCCCCTGCTAGCCACCATGCTTGGGTGTCGATCACTTTTCTCCGAGCAATGGCTACACCAAAGATGGTCGCACAATCATCCACGAATTCGGCCATGTGCTCGGCCTCCGCGATTATCGCTGAAGCGACAAGGCCTATCTGGCCTTAAGGGGTATGTCAATGATGGACTGCAACATCCTCGACGGCGGCTCTTCATCGAGGCGAGAATGGGGCGATGCTTAGTCTCAGCCAAAAAATGCGAAGGCGCCATCGTGAAAAAACAAACGCGGACGATTATCCTTTTCTCGGCGGGCGCGCTGGCCCCTCGCCTCTTGCGGTAGGGTAACTCCCGACCGCCAGTTCGAGTTCACTTTCTTCGGAAAGCGGCTTGTGCTTCCGACAAATCCATCGATAAACGAATCAACGAAGCCTCGAAACCTTTGGCCGACCGGCGTTAAGTCTTCTTTCCCCGATGCTCGACGAGGACGAGCCCTTTTCCTTGAAGAAATGCAAGAACTTCTGCGTCATAACGAACCGGAAAAGCCGGGTTCTTTTGCGCGTCGCCATAGTTCAAAAAGAAATAACATTCCGTCACATCAACCTTGTTGAAGTATGAATACGGATGCTCTTCACTCGCAGAACTCACCCCTTTTCTTTCAAGGGTGATCGTCAATTTGTCCTCTTCAAAAAGATAGACGACGGCCGTGTCTTGGGGTAAGGGGTTCTTAGCGAGATTCTGAGCGGAGATGTTTGCTAAAAGGCGGGGCCAAAAGAGAGTGAAAGACAAGAGGAAGACCGCGCCAAAGATCAGCAAGATGAGCCCAAGGATCAAAAGCCAACCCTGAAAAACCGCGCAAATCCCGCCCGCAATCATCAAAAGCAGCGACAAAATAATGGCGATCAGGCGACCGTTGTTATATTTGAAAGCATCGAGGCTCAAGGCCACGTCATTCGTCAAAGGAGTCACGATCTTCTTTTTCATGCTTCTCTCTTAGGAAATTGAGAGAGCAAGAGATCAGCCCGATCCACCAAAGTATGAGCGGTTGAATTATCGGCGATGAAGAACTCGTTCGAGAGATCAATATAGCGTTGGAAGAGGGTCCGTTCCTCTTGATATTGGGTCAAGGACATTTTAAAGGCCAGCACCACTTGATCTTTACCAACGAATAAGGAGGCATTGCCCGCGAGCGGGGTGATGCAGATAAAATGTTCATCCCGATCGGGCGTCATGATGCGCTGGGCGAAGAAACCAGCCTCCCTCTGCGGGAGATCGCTCACACCGACGTAGGCAAAGCCAAAGACAAGAAAGCGTTCGATGATCGCGTTAGCATCGGCAAGAGAGCAAAGAACAAAAGCGCCATGCTCATGAAATTTGTTGACAACGATGGGTTTTTTCTCGGCGAGGGAATAATCAACCATGGGAGGCACCCTCCAATCCTTAAGACGATAGATAGTTTACCGCAACTGAGCTTCCTTTTTAAGAGCCAAACGGACAAAGGAGGGGTCAAGAACTTGGAAAGTAACCGTATCAGCATAGGATACGGATTTCTTCAATTGCTCTGGCGTTTGAATGGTCCAAACGTTGAGCGGGTGATGTTTGCGGTAAGCGACGATTCGCTTGTCTTCCAAAAGCGTGTCTTGGACGTCGAGCGAGGAAAAAAGAAAGCGGAAGCGAAGGGTCCATGGCGAATCGGAGCAAACAAGGAGCGAGCGGCTATAGCCGTGAATCTTAAGAAGAGCGCGCGGATCAAAGGAAATCACCCAGAGATTCTTCTTGTCTTTGATGGCCGCATCGAATTTCTTTTGCGCAGCTTTCCCCAAAGCTTTGTAATTGCCTTGGTGAACCTTCAATTCGCAAACCATCGGAACTTGTTCGTGATTGAGAGAAAGAAGTTCAGCAAACGTCGGCACTTCTTCCCCGTCGAGGAGCCGATAGTTCTTTTTGATCTCTTCGAGGGTCAGTTCTTCGATGATCCCCGCTTTACCCGTTGTCCGTTTGAGATCGTCGTCATGGCAGACGATCAAGACGCCATCTTTGGATAAATGGATATCAAATTCCATGGCAAATCCCGCCTCGATGGCATTTTGGAAGGCTTTGAGGCCGTTCTCAGTATCCTTCGGATTCCACAACCCGCGATGGGCAATCCCAGCAAAGAAAAGGGGATGGAGGCGATTCATCAATGATTTTTTACTCATGGAAATATTCTAACCCCAGCCAAAGAAAAAGGCATCGCTGACCTTTGTTTTTTATAACAGTTTAACCTCCCCTGGCGGACTTCCCAAAATAAAAGGAGGCTTGTCCTCGGGCGTGGACCATCACGCCGAAGTTCTGCCTCCCAAGCGCTCCAGAACGTTGATGGGTCAGTAGACCCGCTTCCTGAAGCGGATTCATTTAAGCACAACCGGAGGGCGATAGCCACTGAAAGGCTTTACATTGTAATGAGGGCGATCAGTTTCATCTTCTCTTCGGCACTCATCGATGTTTTATGACGTTCGACCATTTCGTAAACCCGCTGATAATTTTCCTCTTTTGATCCAACTTCAACTCCGAGAAGATAATCGGTGCTGACATTGAGAACGCGGGCGAGTATCACCAAGATCTCAAGGTGGGGCGTTCGATAGCCTGAGAGGTACTTCGAGATGGCGGCTTCCGTCAAATGGCTCCGCTCTGCCAATTCTTTCTGGGTATAGCCCCGTTCTTTCATCGTTCTTTTTAAGCGATCCGAGAGCATCTCTTCCATTCGCAAAACCTCATTTCTTTCCGAAATTATAAGATGACTTGCCAAAAAAGAGAACGCTAAGGTGTTCTCTTTCTCGAGCGATTCAAGGCTTTTTTAACGACGGCGAAGAAATCGATAAAGGCCTTGCTCATCGTCGGATGGGCGTCAAATTGATCGCGGAGATCCTCCTTAGGGATCTAATGATCGATCACCAACTTGATCGCATCGATAAGCCCATGGCTTCCGGCGGAAGAGAGGGACGCCAAAGATCAGATGGATTCCGGCTAAAACTTACCCCTTTGCCAAAACCGATAACGGAATCATTTGCTGAGTCCATAAGGAACTCCCTTCGCGATCAACTTAAGTGAGTTGCCCCTTTTTGGAAAAGAAGATGTACCGGCTTCGTTAATCAATTCAATGCGATGTCGTCTATTTCTTTCAGTTCATCTGCAGTAAATGACGTATTTTGCAAGGCTTTGACGTTGTCGATAATCTGGCTCGGCCTTGATGCGCCGATCAAAACGGAGGTGATCTCTGGGTGGGCTAAATCCCAGGCTAAGGCCATCTCGGCGAGCGTTTGGCCACGTTTGAGGGCCAAGGCATTCAAACGACNGATTTGCTCCAACCGCTTGGNCGTCAGAGCGCTTTCCTTGAGGAAACGGCCATCGGTTTTGATCCGTGAGTCCTCAGGGATGCCATGGAGATAGCGATCGGTGAGAAGCCCTTGAGCTAAGGGCGAAAAACAAATGAGCCCCTTCTTCAACTCCCCGGTCGTCTTTAACAACCCGTTTTGCTCTATCGTCCGATCGAAAATCGAGTAGCGGTTCTGATTGATGATGAATGGCACGTGAAGATCCGAAAGAATCGCAGCCGCTTTCTTCAGCGTCTTTCCATCGTAGTTCGATAAGCCGACATAGAGGGCCTTGCCGCTCGTGACGGCACTCGCCAATGCCCCCATCGTTTCGTCAAGCGGGGTATTCGGATCCATCCGATGATGATAGAAGATATCGACATAAGGAAGGCCAAGTCGCTCCAAGGATTGATCGAGCGAGGCGAGAAGGTATTTGCGGCTCCCCCAATCGCCATAGGGACCATTCCACATCAAATAGCCGGCTTTGGTGGAAATAATCATCTCATCACGGTAGGCATGGAGCTCCTCTTTGAGGATCTTGCCGAAGTTTCGTTCGGCCGCCCCTTCGGCAGGTCCATAGTTATTGGCGAGGTCAAAATGGGTGATGCCCGCATCGAAAGCGGTAAAAATCATCGCCTTCATGTTTTCGTAATCGTTCTGATCGCCGAAATTATGCCAAAGGCCTAAGGAGAGACGGGACAATTTGAGGCCTGAAGCGCCGCTCGGGACGTAACTCATCTTGGCATAGCGATCAATGGCAGGGGTGTACATCGACGTTCAATCCTTTATTTTAGCCAAAATCTTCAACAATTTTAGGTTCTTTTCATTATAAGGCGGGTATTTCATCTTGATCTCGGCTTTCCCTTTCACAAGCACGCTCTTTTGGTGGGAGAACGTCTTGAAAGAAGCGGCACCATGGTAGGCGCCCATCCCGCTTCGNCCGACTCCGCCAAAAGGCAGGTTGTCGTTGGTGAGATGCATGATCGTCTCGTTCCAGCAGCCTCCGCCAAAAGGCGANACGGCNANGACNTGNNTNGCTTTCTTNTTGTTCTTCGAGAAGTAATAGAAGGCCAGCGGCTTGTCTTTGCAATTAATGAGACGAAGGAGATCTGCGAGATTGGTGAAAGTAAGAATCGGCATGATCGGGCCGAAGATCTCGTCCGACATCACTTTGTCTTCCCACGTCACGCCATCCATCACGGTCGGCTCGAGAGCGCGTCCTTCAAGGCGGCCGCCCGCCACAATCTTCTTCTCATCGAGGAAGGCCGTGACTTTAGCGACGTGCTTGTCGCTGATGAGATGAGGGAAGTTCGCGTTTAAATGGCCCTCCTTATCATAGAAGAACGCACGCACGTACTTCTTGACGGCGGAAACGTAAGCATCATGGACTTTCGCGTGGACATAGAAGTAATCCGGAGCGACGCAAGTTTGCCCCGCGTTGAGGAATTTGCCCCAAACGGTCCGGCGGGCCGCAAGATCGATATCGGCATCCTCATCGACTATGCATGGGGATTTGCCGCCGAGCTCAAGCGAGCATGGAGTGAGGTTCGGCGCGGCTTTGGCCAGAATTTCTCGACCGGTAACCGCCCCACCAGTAAAGAAGATGTAGTCGTATTTCTGATCGAGGAGATCGGCGTTTTCTTGATGGGAGCCCAAGATGACTTTGATCAGACCGGGATTGCCGAATTCCTCAATCATNTCCGCCATGACTTTTGAGACGTTGGCGGCGGCCGAGGCGGGCTTGATGAGCGCGGTGTTGCCAGCAGCTAAGCAACCCATTAAGGGCTCCATCGCCAACTGGAAAGGATAATTCCAAGGGGCGATGATGAGGCAAACGCCATAGGGCTCTTGCAAAAGATAGCCATGACTGGGGAAATTGACGATTGAGGTATGGACCCGTTTGGGTTTCATTTCTTTTCTGAGATGTTTGATGTGGTATTGGCATTCCTCGAGCACGAGATAGTATTCAGTCGAGAGGACGTCGAATTCGCCTTTGTTGAAGTCCGCCACAAAAGCCTCGTTGAAGCGTTTCCGATATTTCAAAAGAAGGGCATAGATCCGCTCCAAAGCTTCTTTCCGGGCTTGTAAAGGCCAGGTTTCCCCGCTCACGAAATAGTCTCTTTGGGCTTGCACCAATTCCGCTATCATATGTTTTACCTCGCCTTTATGATAAACCCGGCCAACGAAAAAAGAAGCGAAAAGCATGAGCGATAAAAGAAAAAATCACCGCGGATGTCTTCGCGAAGACCTTGGAAAACCTCAGGGTGGCTCTTCAGCGAACGCTTGTCTATTTTTTCATGGCCTGATTTTGGAGAGCCTTGATGGTGGCGCTGATCACCCCCACCGCCTCTTCGGGCGAGGTGAGAGTCAAGGTTGCTTTCTCTAACGGGCAAAAATCGTTTCGCTCATGGTTGAGAATCGCCCTTACTTTGCGCGTATAGGTCACTTGGATCCCTCGAGAAAATAGAAAAGTCAGGGCCGCCTCGGAGATGAGGTCGCTCTTCACTTCCGCGATCCCAAGCCGAACATAAAGGAGGGCGGCGGCTTTGCCACTGACCCGATCCAAAAGCGTAGCGCCTTGGACGTTCGCGCCAGTTTGGAGCAGTTCCAAGAGAGGACGAACGCCATGGGCGTGGCTTTCATAATGCGAAGAAGGCGTATTCACTTCGAGGGTGAGTCCAGCGGCTAAAAAAGATGTCATGAGTAAATTAAACCACCAAGAGGAGACTCCAAGTCAAGCAAAGCAGTCCTGAAAACAATATGCGGCAATCACCTAAGAGAAAAAACTAGCCCAGAAACCGAGAAGGACAAGGCCAGAGATGACACTGACATTTTTATGGACGTAGACAATCGGGCGCCCATAGGAGAAACAACGCCGAAACAACGAAGACCGCCGCTGCCCGCAGCGAATTCCACAAACTGGTGAAGAATCGCATCAAACACAGCAATCGAACCAGTATCAGCACGAAAAATGGGAACGCCATCCTCACGTCGGAGAATGACAATAACAACCATTCATCTTTTTTCATTGAAAAAGCCCCGCCTGGATTCCTCCAGACGAGGCTCACGAATTAGATCGAAAGCGAATCAGAGACCGAACTTCTTAATCGCGGCCCAGCGATCCTCGGCGTACTTCTGGCACTTCGTGAGAAGTTCCTCGGCATGCTCCGGGTTGACGACGGGCAATTGCGAGAAGCGGGTTTCATGCATCACGAAGTCTTTGATCTTCGTGAAGTCCGGCTCCGGGCAATCAAGCTGTAAGCCCGGCTTGCCCTCCGCGACGAGGCGCGGATCGTAGCGGAAGGTCGTGAAGTAGCCGCAGGCCACCGCATCCTTTTCCTCTTTGATCGAGTTGGTGAGACCGCCCTTGATGCCTTGGTTGGCGCACGGGCAATAGCAGATAACAAGCGAGGGCCCATTGTAGCTCTCGGCTTCTTTGAGAGCCTGGATAGCCTTCATCGGGTTGGAGCCTAAGGCAATCTGAGCGACATAGACGTGACCATAGCTCATCGCCATAAGAGCCAAATTCTTCTTGGCTTCTTTCTTGCCAGACGCGGTGAACTTATTGATGGAGCCGGTCTGCGAGGACTTGGAAGCCTGACCGCCGGTATTCGAATACATTTCCGTATCAAGGACGAGGACGTTGACATCCGCTTCGTTGGCCAAGACGTGGTCCAAGCCACCATAGCCGATATCGAAGCTCCAGCCATCGCCGCCGATGATCCAAACGCTCTTATCGAGCAAGTCGCGGTAGTACTCTTTGAGTTCTTTAACCGCGCTGTTCTTCGAGGCTTCGACCGCTTTGACGAGATCGGGGATGACTTTGCGGGCTTCTTCCCGGTTCTTGATGACGGCGAAGTATTTGTCGATCAAGGCTTTGAGTTCGGGTTCGACATCTTCCGCCGCTTTCGCTGCAGTGAGGATGCGAACAATCTGCATCATCTTGTAATCGGACGCGATCCGCATGCCAAAGCCATATTCCGCGTTATCCTCGAAGAGGGAGTTCGCCCAAGCCGGTCCTTCTTTGTTAGCGTTCGTGGTGAACGGAGTCAGCGGAGTCGAACCACAATAGATCGAGGAACAGCCCGTCGCGTTGGCGACCAGCATATCCTGGCCAAAGAGCTGAGTGACTAAGCGGTAATATGGCGCTTCACCGCAGCCCGCGCAGGCACCTGAAACTTCCATGTACGGCATCATGAAGCCAACACCCTTGACGGTGTTGAGCGGATAGATTCCGCTCTTGTACGTCGTCTTCTTGTAGAGGTAGTCCGCACCATCTTGCTGGGCGAATTGGCTCTTGGCCTCAACCATCTTGAGGGCGAGGTTCTTCGTCTTCGGATCTTTGGCGAGCTGGGCTTTGTTGCCTAAGCACTCGCTGGCGCAGAGACCACAGCCAACGCAGTTCATGCTCGAGACCTGAATGCGGAACTTGAGGCCTTTGGTGCCCGGAAGCGCCGGCATCGGATCTTTGAGCGCGGTCTTCACGATAGCCGGAGCCGCGGCGAGTTCTTCCTCGTTAATGAGGAACGGACGGATCGTGGCGTGCGGGCAAACGAAGGCGCACTGGTTGCANTCAATGCAGAANNNNGGATCCCAGACCGGCACCATATCGGCGATCGCACGGTGCTGGCGGAAGGTGATGTTCGGCTCCATCGTGCCATCTTCGAGTTCGTACTTGAGGAACTCGCTGGTCGGGAGCTCATCCCCATCGAGCTTATCGATGGTGTCGACATAGTCATCAAAGTAGGTATCCTCGGTGTCGGCTTTGGAAGCGACCTTTTTGACCGAGAGATCGATCCAAGCAGGATCAACCTTGACTTCACGAAGTCCAGCCGGGCCGGCATCGATGGCTTTGTAGTTGAGATCAACGACGGCTTGGCCTTTCTTGGCGTAACTCTTCTCGGCGAAATGCTTCATCCAAGTCTCGGCATCCTTATACGGCATGATCTGCTGCGAGAGGTAGAAGAACGCAGCCTGCAAGGTGGTGTTGGTATGGCGACCCATACCAATCTGAGCAGCCAATTTATTTGCGTCGATGACGTAGAACTTCGCGTGCTTCTCGGCTAAGAGATGCTTCATCCGATTCGGCATGACCTTGTTGAGGGTCGCGTCGTCCATATCGGTGTTGAGAAGGAACGTCCCGCCTTCCTTGAGGTTGGCGATGATGTCAAAGCGCATGATATAGGTATCAAGCGAGCAGGAGATAAAGTCCGCGTTCTTGACATAGTATTCCGAATGAATCGGCTCTTTGCCAAAGCGGAGGTGCGAGCGGGTGACGCCGCCCGCTTTGCGCGAATCGTATTGGAAGTAAGCTTGCGCGTACTGGTGGGTCGCATCGCCGATGATCTTGATCGACGACTTGTTGGCCGAAACTGTGCCATCGCTGCCCAAGCCATAGAATAAGCAAGAAGTGTAATTGTGCGGAACGCCGAAGCCAGTATCGAGCGGGACGGAGAGATGGGTCACATCATCTTCGATGCCGACGGTGAAGCTGGTCCAATTCTTCTTCGCGTTGAGGAAGTCGTAGACGCTCTTCACGCAATATGGCTGGGTGTCTTTGCTCGAGAGACCATAACGGCCACCGAGGATCTGATCGAAGTGGCGGCCTTCTTTGACCATCGCGGCGACGACATCGAGGTAAAGCGGCTCGCCTTCGCTGCCGGGTTCCTTGGTCCGGTCGAGGACGGCAATCTTCTTGACCGAAGCCGGGATGGCTTGGGCCAATAATTTGCTTGAGAACGGACGATAGAGGTGAACTTTGACTAAGCCAACATGCTGGCCCGCTTTGTTCATCGCGTCGACGACTTCGCTCGCGGTTTCGCAAACGCTGCCCATCGCGATGATAACGCGGTCCGCCTTCGGATCGCCTTCATAGACAAATGGAGCATAGCTACGGCCAGTGAGACGGCTAGCTTCTTTGAAGTACTTCTCGGCCACTTCGATCACATGATCATAGTGTTCGTTCTGAGCTTCGCGCGCCTGAAAATAAATATCATCGTTCTCAGCGCCACCGCGGGTAACCGCGTGGGTGTGCGGGTTAAGAGCCCGCTTGCGGAACTCCTCGACTTTGTCCATCGGGAGGAGTTTCTTCCACTCTTCTTTATCGACGAACTCGACGTTCTGGACTTCATGCGAAGTGCGGAAACCATCGAAGAAATGCATGACCGGAAGCGAACTATCGATCGCTACGAGGTGAGCGACTGGAGTCAAATCGGCAATTTCCTGAACCGAGTTGGAGCAAATCATCGTGACCCCGGTTTGACGGCAGGCGTAAATATCGGCTTGATCGCCGAAAATCGAGAGAGCACGCGTCGCCAAACTGCGGGCGGCAACNTGGAGAACGGCAGGTAAGAGTTCACCGCACCATTTATAGATGTTCGGAATCATTAAGAGCAAGCCCTGCGAAGCCGTATAGGTGGTCGCTAAAGCTCCGCCCTGGAGCGCGCCATGGACAGCGCCCGAAGCGCCGGCTTCGGACTGCATCTCGACGACTTTGACCGGCGAACCAAAGAAGTTCAACTGGTTTTTCGAGGCCATCACATCGACGGTTTCAGCCATCGGGGATGACGGGGTGATCGGATAAATGGCCGCCACTTCGGTGAAGTAGTAGCTTTCCATGGCGGCCGCGGTGTTGCCATCGACCGACTGCATGGTCTTTTTGATTTCTTCAGACATGTTTTATTTTGTCTCTCCTTGTCCGCTCATTAGTATAGGTTTATTGCACTGAAGTTACAACGAAGGAAAACGAAAGAAAGCCCCCTAAAGGGGGCTCCTTGGCCGCCGCACCTACCGGCTTTCAGGAGGCGAAAGAGCGGGGCGCTTCTTCCCCGGCCGCCGTAATGATCCCCAAGGTGAAAGAAAGAATCAGGTCTTTCTCTTCCGCCTTGCTTTTCGGCAATCAAGAGGGTTAGGGCCGCCAAGGAAATATCATCGATTCTAAGCCGACCATTGACCCGCAGGGCGTTGTTTTTCGCTAAGAAATAAACGAGCAAGGCGGCCACAATCCGCTTATTGCCATCGAGAAAGCCGTGGCCTTTGGCCAAGAAGTAAAGCAAATGAGCCGCCTTCTCTTTGAGGGCGGATAGACATCCTGCCCACCGAAAGTCTGATAAACCGAAGCAATCGCCCCTTTGAAAAGACCCTCAGAGCGTTCCCTTCCAAACAAATCGCTCGTCTTGGAAAAGGGCAATTCGTCAATCAGTTTTCGGCATTCCTCATAGCGGAGAACACAAGTGTCTTTGTGACCCCTTTCGCCCTTAGGAAACGATTCGTGGTCGTAATCATCGAGAAGAATGAGGCCTTTTCCAAAGCCAGCAAGTAAATCGAAGAAATCGGCTTTCTCTTCGGAAGACAGCCCTTCTTGCCGGGTGGCAATCGCGAAGATCTTGACCCGCTTCTCCAACTCGTTTAAGCGTTTCTCGTTGATGGCGTAGCCTTGAACCAGATAGGACTTCAGAATCGAAGAGGCCCAATGACGAAATTCGATGCCTTTTTTTCGAATTGACCCGATAGCCGACAGACAGAACGATATCGAGGTTGTAAAGAATAAGAATTCTTTTTCCGGTGACACCAGGGTCGCCCAGAAGATCCATTTTGGAACTTGTGGTCGTACTATCGAGCTCTTTTTGCCTAAAAATGTTCGAAATATGCTTCGTGATGGTTTGACGATTGACGCCAAAAAGCTGAGCCATTTCTTCTTGGGTAAGCCAAACGGTGTCGTTGGCTTGGTCGACACGGACGTTGAGACGGAGTTCGCCGTTTTCAAAAACGGCAATCGGATTGTTTCCCATGGTTTTTAAAACCTCCTTTGTGGGTATTCGTTCGCAAACAAAAAGCGGATGAGGAACCGCCTTGAACGAAAAAAGAAGTCGCTCGAGGCTTTATGAAAATAGCCTCTAAGACTTTCTTTTCTTGAATTTCAAGACGGGCTCATCCGCTTGCGGCCTGCGAGCAATGCACTCGGGGGGTGGAACGGGGCTGTCTTAACCAAGGGAGACTGAGAATGGATCATTAACGCATAATCCTAGAAAAACGCATCTCAGCGCTCGATTCCTAAAGAAGAAAAAAGCGATGAATGCCTAGGCCGAATATGCAAAAAGCGTCCGGGTTTTCGCTCGGACGTTCAGCGTTTCTTCTTCGCGGCTTTTTTGCGACTTGCCACTTCGCGGTCGACCAGTTTCTTTAGAACATGGAGGTCCTCGTCGCTCAGCCGATTGGAAGGATCGACCAAACCACCCGCCGAGGTCATTTTGGCATAGACGAAGGAAGAGATGGTAGGATATTGCGACAATTCTTTCTTGGTCGCCACCACCCGTTTGACTTTCGGCTCTTGGGCCTTGACTGCTTCTTCTTCCGCGACATACGACTCAAGTTGCGGAACGATGTCTTTGAGGTTGAGCGTCGAATCCATCCGGATGAGCGGAGCGAAATACTCTAAGTCATCCGCCAACACATCGCTATAAAGGCCAACCATCCGGGAGAGCAGATCCAAAGTAACCACCTTTTTCGGCGTTTTCTTTAAAGGTGCCAAAATCCTTTTGATTCGGGTCGGTGCAGGTTTATTCATATCTTCTCTTTATTTATAGTCCTCAAAAAGGTAAAAGGGAAGGTTTTTAAAAAGAGTAAAGCAAAAGGCAGGCTTGGCAGCCTGCCTTCATTTGCCTTTGGTGATCCCTGAGGGACTCGAACCCGCGACCCGCTGATTAAGAGTCAGCTGCTCTACCAACTGAGCTAAGGGACCAGCGCGG